>OLKV01000278.1_pt1 | contig 94734 bp, 86 predicted proteins | sample 1604391 | NCBI WGS metagenome assembly OLKV01 (sample SAMEA104055711, study PRJEB20765) | soil metagenome | isolation source: soil | reverse complement strand
AATTACCTGCTGATAATCGGCCAATGCTGCATCAACCGAATCAGCGTAAAAATAGGCATCGCCCCGGTCGGTATAAAATTGTGCGTTTTTGGGCTCCAGTTTCAGGGCGCTATTGTAAAAGGCAATGGAAGTGCTGTAGTCCTGCTTGTCGAAATAATAGTTTCCTTTCATGTGATAACCGTAGCCATCGTCCGGATTTTTATCTATATGCAGGTTTATATAATAAAGGCCGCTGTCGGGCATATCCAATCCCGAATAACACTGACTGATCTTATAATAAGGATCGCCATAACCCGATCCCTGTCGTTGCGTTATAAAGAACCCGGCAAGTGCTTCCCTGTATTTACTTTGATCAAGCAGAATCTCTGCCCGGTCGTAATTCACTTCGGGATGATAAGGAAATGCCTGCAAAACTTTATTGAAATCGGCTAATGCACTGTCTGGCTTTTCCAACTCGTTATAACATTTGCCGCGCAGCTGATAAACGAAGGCGTTTTGCGATGACAAAAGCATCACTTTATTACACCATTTAATACTTTCGGGATACTTGTCCTCATCATAATATACCTGTGCTTTAAGTATATTAACGGATAATAGCGAAGGCTGCTCTTTTAGCAACTTATCCATTGCCAATATCATGGGAGCTCCGCCATTTAATGAAAGTGAAAGCAGTTGCAGCCTTTTAGTAAATAAGGTGTTCGGGGCAATCTTAAACGCGTTGGCAAGCTGTTTTTCATCAGGTATTTCCGTGCTGTTAAAGGCCAGTTTCACAAAGGTGCGCCCGAGTTTTCGTTCTGCCGGTGATAAACTACCGCGATCAATCGTTATCAACAAATCAACTATTTCTCTGCCTCCGTAGTCCAATACGCGGTCTATGCTTCTGGTTGTAACAGCCTGTTGCAGCCCATCGGCTAATAAATGAATGCCTTTAACCAGGCTATCTCCATGAATATCCTCCAGTCCCTCGCGGTAATTGATCATCATATCGCTAATGCGGTATGCAGGTGCTACGCCGCGACCCGGTGTTTTTTTTACCGCAGTATCAACTAATGCAGCTCCATGAGCAGTTACAAAAGAAAAAATAGCAGCAATAAAAGCAACGGTTTTAAAACGGGAAAACATGGGGTGAAAAATTATACCGCAATTTAAAAAAAATAATATATAAATAAAAAATAGTGATGATATTGAGGTGTTTATATTATAATAACAAGGTTTTTGTTAGAATAATATAAAAATAGCGTTTTTGATGCGCGTGTGGCTTAACATTAATAACTTGTATGCTTTATTAAAATAATATAAATCGGAGATGATTTTCTGTTCTAAACTATTGTTAAATCTTATATTTGCTAACCCTATTGCTTTTTGTCCCATTACCTTAACGTAATTATACCCCAGGGACTGTAACAGCAAATTTAAACTACCTGTTTTTTATAAGTCCCAACATCTGCATCTATGAGTTCATCTATCGCCAAAAAAATTATAAAAGCTGTAAAAATCACGCTGATTGCTATTGTTTGTCTGTTGTTACTGCTGTTTGCATTGCCTGCTTTATTTCCGCAAACGGTAAGCAATAAAATAAAGCAATTGGCCAATAGCAGTATAAACGGGCAATTGCAGTTTTCGGGCACCAGCCTGTCGTTTTTTAAGCATTTTCCTAACCTCACGCTTACGCTGAATGATCTTTCATTAAAAGGAAGCGCACCATTTCAAAATGATACACTTGTTGCAGCCAAAGAGGTTTCATTTGGGATCAGTTTAAGTTCTGTTTTTCAGAAAAAGATCACCATTGATAAAATATTTCTGGATGATGCTTTTATTAATATACAGGTAGATACCAATGGAAAAGCAAATTATAACGTTTATAAAGCTAAACCGGCAACGGCCTCACCTACAGATACCAGCAGTGCATCTTTAGGTATAGATCAGATTCTGATTAAAAACAGTCGCCTGGTTTATAATGACCGCTCCATACCGGTGCAATTTATTGGCCGTGGAATTAATTATACAGGTAAGGGCAATTTAAGTGAGGACGTTTTTGACTTATACACCCATACCGAAATGGCATCGGTTGATTTTTATTATAATGACCAGGCTTATGTGCTGGGCAAAAAGGTAAATGCTGATCTGATCACCCGCATCAATACTAAATCGCTTGCGTTTGTATTTCAAAAAAACAACCTGCTCATTAATCAACTCCCCGTTCAGTTTGTTGGCAAGTTTGGGTTTTTGAAGAAAGGATACGACATGGATTTTAAAATAAATTCAAACGAAAGCAACCTGCACGATATGATTACCGCGCTGCCGCCAGAGTATTTAAAATGGCTCGATAAAACTGATGTTAGGGGGATAGGTAATCTGCAAATTGAACTGGCCGGTAAATATATCACCGCCGAAGGTATTATGCCCGATTTAAACATGAAGGTTAAGGTGCGCAACGGCTATATCAATAACCAAAAATCGCCGGTGCCTATCAGTAACCTGTATGTGAATTTTGAAACAAAACTGCCGGGACTTGATATGGATAGTTTAGAGGTTAACCTCGATTCGCTGTATTTTAATATGGGGAAGGATTATTTTAGTTCGATATTAAAAATAAAAGGAGTTAAAAAGCCGGATATTTATGCAAAGGTGAATACCGAAATTGATTTGGAGCAATGGCACAAGGCCTTCGGTTTAAAACCTGTTGTGTTACGGGGTAAGTATTCGCTGCATCTGTTAGCAAAAGGGAAATTTGCGACGGCAATTAAACGCAGCGGCATTCGCAAGGTTGATACTGTTATTACCAGCATTCCGCAGTTTAATCTTAAATCATCATTTACCAATGGCTATTTTAAATATGCCTCGCTGCCCGAAGCGCTTAAAAATATCAGCTTTAATATAAACGCATCATGCCGCGATAATAATTACCAGCACGCCACCTTCGCTATAGAAAACCTGAATGCTAATGTACTTAACAATTATATAAAGGGCTATTTTAAACTAAGCGCTGCTGCTGGTTTCCCAGTTGATGCCGGTTTACAAGCCAAATTTAACCTGGCTGATATTAAACAGTTTTACCCGGTTGATGGAATAACACTTAAAGGCAACTTGCTTGCTGATATGCAGGTGAAAGGACAGTATCTGCCCAAGAAAAATATATTCCCGGTAACAAAAGCTAACGTTGTGCTGCAGGATGGATCAATTCAAACAAAATATTACCCGCACCCTATAGAAAATATACAGGTAAACACCAATATTACCAATAGCAACGGCTCATTAAACGGACTGAAAGTTGTTTTAAAACCAGTGTCGTTTGTTTTTGAAGGTAAACCGTTTTCGGTAAGGGCCTATCTGAAAAACTTTAACGATCTGGAGTATAACATACAATCGGCAGGTACGCTTGATATTGGCAAAATATACCAGGTATTTGCTGTAAAGGGCTATAATGTAAAAGGGCAAATAACCACTAAATTATCACTTAAAGGCAAACAGAGCGATGCTGTGGCGGGTAATTACGATAAGCTGGCCAACTCTGGCACCATGCAGGTAAAAGACATTGCCCTTACTTCGGACCTGTTCCCGAAGCCATTTATTATTAAAAACGGCACCTTTAGCTTTAACCAGGATAAGATGCAGTTTGACGCTTTTACGGCAACTTATGGCAAATCGATTATTGTTTTAAATGGTGCGCTTTTAAACGTTATTGGTTATGCCACCAAGCCGGGTGCTACCCTTAAAGGCGATTTGAACTTTAGCAGCAGTTCAATTATAGCTGATGATTTTATGGCCTTTTCCAGTACATCGCCTACACAAAGCGGCAAACCTGCGTCTGGCCCTTCGGGGGTTATAATGGTGCCAACCAATCTTGATCTTAACTTATCTGCCGATGTTAAAACGGTAAAATATAATGGCCTCGCATTAAATGATGTTAAAGGGCAAATGGCCATTACCAATGGCAGCATTATTTTAAAACAAACCGGGTTCAACTTAATTGGCGCACCTGTAACCATGGATGGTACCTATAGCAGTATCAGCCCTAAAAAGGCAACATTTAACTATCACCTTAACGCAAAAGAGTTTGATATTAAGAAAGCTTATAACCAGATAAAATTATTCCGCGATATGGCTACCTCTGCCAAAGATGCCGAAGGAATAGTTTCGCTGGATTACAAACTGGCCGGCCGATTAAACAGCAATATGATGCCGGTATATCCTTCATTAAGCGGTGGTGGTGTACTATCCGTACAAAAAGTAAAACTCAAAGGATATAAATTATTTGGTGCTGTTGGCAATGAAACCAACCATAAAGGGATTGACAGTGGTGATGTTTCAAAAGTAAATATAGAAACTACTATAGCCAACAACATCATTACCATTAAGCAAACCAAAATGAGGATGGCCGGTTTCAGACTGAAGTTTAGCGGGCAGGTGAGTTTTGATAATGCGCTTAATCTTCACTTTAGGCTGGGGTTGCCGCCATTAGGCATTTTCGGTATCCCGATGACCATTACAGGTACACAGGCAAAGCCGGTTATTCATTTAAATAATGGTAAAAAAGAGGATGAGCTGAAGGAGACGGATGATAGTGATACGGCGGATTGAAAGTTGCCGTGACAAGTTGGGCTCGAAGCATGTGGGCAAGGGACTCTGCGCATGTCCTGCGACAGGCTACCTATGACAAGTTATCGTGAAGTTATGTTTGAATAAATAAATTAAGGGATTACCCCATAGGGGTAAAAGGTCGGTAGAAAGAAAAGCCAAAAATAACAGCGTGCCATAGGTACGAAACCTGTACTTGAGCATGTAGCGTACCTATGGCACGCCAAAATATTTTGCATTGATGTTTTCTACCGACCTTTTGCGCCGATGGCGCATTTTTTGTCATTTCACTTCAGAATCCTACGGATTTTCTAACTCAGGATGACATCCTTTTTTTGGTTTTAATATCCTACAACGCAAACTTTATCCATCCCTCACCTTCATTCCCAAAAATAAACTGTTTGGGGTTGATGATCTCCGCAAGGATCTCGATAGAGTCGACAATCCGCGGGCCGGGGCGGTTAAAATATTGGTTGCCATCGGCAATATAAACGCGACCATTTTTTACGGCCTTTAATTCGGTAAAGCCAGGTAATTGCAGTAGCAGGTCAATTTCTTTTAGCGTGCGTTCAATAGAGAAACCGCAAGGCATTACGATGATAACATCAGGATCGCTTAGACGGATCTCATCCCATTGCACATAGGGCGAATGTTTGCCGGGCTCCGTTAATATAGAATTACCGCCGGCTATGCTTACCAGCTCAGGCATCCAGTTGCCCGATAGCATTAGTGGTTCCAGCCATTCAATACAGGCTACGGTTGGTTTATTTTCAATAAACTTTAGCTTGTGGCGAATGATGTCTACCCGTTCGTTCAGTTCTTCCAGCAAATTTTCACCTGCCTGATGTACATTTAGCGCACTGGCTATGGTTTTTATGTCATTAAAAATATCATCCAGACTATTAGGCTGTAGGGATATAATACTGGCGTCCCTATCTAAATAATTTTCCAAAGCTTCTTCAACTTCTTTTAACGATACGGCACAAACTTCGCATTGTGCCTGGGTGATCACCACATCGGGAGCCAGTTGTTTTATCTGCTCGCGCTTTACGGAATAAACCGACAAGGCATCAGCCAAAATCTCTTTCACTTTAACATCAATTGCCGCGCTGCCCAAACCATCGGGAAAGTTAGCTTCGGAGCATACCGGTAACTGCTTTACCGCTTCCGGGAAATCACACTCGTGCGAGCGCCCCACCAGGTTTTCTCCAAGACCAAGGGCGTAAACGATCTCCGTAGCGGCCGGCAGTAACGAAACTATTTTTGTATTCATATCAGGGTGCAAATGTAAAAGTTTTCTGGTGGTTAAAGGCGATGTCATTTCGACGAACGGCCGATGGAATTAAGCGAGGAGGTGTGAAGAGAAAACTTCTACAGTATATCCAGTTGTAAACCAGAAGCCGAAGTTTTCTCCTCGTTGGCCGTCACTTCGCCCCGCGAACTCGTCGAAACGACATGCGTATTATAGATTTGGAAAACGCGTTTAGTAATACTTTATGCCGCAAAAAAATCAATCACCTCGCCAAACAAAAAGAGTATATCGTCATTAAGTTTAAAACCTGTTACTTTGCGCCATGATATTTCTGACCCTTTTCATCGGAATAGTAGCCAACTTTATTGGTTATGTACCACCGGGAAACATTAACCTTACTTTAGTACAAATTACTATAAACCGTGGCTTTAAACAAGCCATGATGTTCATCATCTCCTTTTCGTGTGTTGAGTTCTTTTTCACCTATTTTATAATGCACGCGGCCAAATGGCTTTCGGCACAGGTAAGGTTAGATACTATAATTGACTGGGTAATGGTAGTATTATTCGGTGTGTTAGGCACCATAACCTGGATTCATCGCAAGAAAACACCCGATACCAACTATTCGGAACATGAAAGTATAAAATATGGCATCCTTTTAGGCTTTTTAAACCCCATGCAGGTGCCTTTCTGGATGATAACCGGAACTTATTTAATTACCCATGAGTGGATTTTGGATGGCAGACTTGCCCTTGTTGTTTTTAGCATAGGCGCTGCAGCAGGCGCATTTTTAGCCTTGTTTTTATATGCCAAATTTGCCAAATACATTCAAAGCAAATTTGCATTGAGCAACAAATTCATCAATACGGGTATTGCAATATTATTTTTCGGATTTGCCGCCTATCATGTGGTGAAGCAAGTTTATCTGGTGTTTTTTAAGGGATAGTTGATTGGGTTGATTCAGTGAGGGTTGATTAGATTGAATACCGGCAAACAAACTACTCACCTAATCAACCCAATCCAACTTAATCAACTAATTCTACTCTTAAAATTCCAAATCCTTTCTGCTTTGCGCCCAATTAGCCAAAAAGAGAGTCCTAATATGGCGAAGAACAGAGTTTTGTTGGTATGATCCCAAAAGTATTCGAAGTATTTGGTGTAGATGAAAATGAGCAGGAAGGTGATGCCGAATTCGCGGGCTATTACATCTTTTGTTTTTAAGCCGAAGAACAGAAAACCGGCGGCCACAGCACCCGAAATAATACCCCAGTAAAATAAACTGATCTGCCGGATATGCCACCACGTATCAATGCTGCCCAGGTTACCGAATATGCTCAGCAACCATAACGACATAAACAAGTAAAGCAATCCCACTACGTAGGTGAGCTCCCAAAAGTACCCGAACCATTTTTGTTTTTTGAGGATATGGCAAGCACTTACCAGCACTACACCAAAAAGTACAAACCGGAGCGGATAGTTCATCCCTAAAAAATAATAGCTCCAATGGGTTTGGTAGCCTGTTTCGGTACCGAACCAACTGCCTAATGATACGAGTGCAAACAGCCATATCAGCCGCGATTCCATGCGGTAGGCCAAAAAGCCGTATACAAAAACCGAAAGTAAAAATAGTAAGGAAAAATGGCCCGAGCCATTATCGAATGTTTTGCCGAGGTAGGCGATGCAACAGGCAGTAAACAACACCCCCGTAAAAATAATTGCCTCATTGCTGAATACTTTTTCAGGATATTTCTTTTCCCAGCGCCGGCCAAAGTAAAATAAAACGATAGCCATAATACCCGATGTAATGCTGATCACAATATCGGGTGTATAATACAAGCCCTTTATCCAATTGAGGATATCGTCATTAATAATAAGGGAGCCAACGGCAATCACCCCGCAAAGCAAAGCAATCCAAAACGAATATTTAGCCAGGCGCATCCAGTCGAAACCTTTTACCTCGTACGAGTTGCGCATTTTTTCGGCGAGTTCTGTATCCACCAGGCGCTCATCTTCCCAATGCGCTATCGCTTTGTTTAAAAATTCGCTTTCCTGTTTATCGAGGTTGAGTTTGGCCATTGGCATTTTGGTTCGTGGTTCATGGTTGATGGTTGATGGTTCATAGCGCAACCCTCAGCCAAAACTATTAGCCAATATAGCACATCTTATACCAATTATTAATATTAAACCCAAAATGGCCATGAACAATGAACCATTGGCTATGAACTAACCCAGCAACGCTTCCACATCTACTTTATCCTGCGCCAACTGTACTTTTAACTCGTCAAGTGATGAGAATTTAATATCGCCACGGACAAAATTATGAAACTCCATACGGATTTGCTGATTATAAATATCTCGGTTAAAATCAAAAATATTTACTTCAATATTGCGGGTAAGGCCATTGACAGTTGGCCTTGTGCCGATGTAAGCCATGCCTTTATATACATCATCGCCGATTTTTACTTTAACGGCGAATATGCCGTCGGACGGGATCAGTTTATAACGTTCTTCAATAACAATATTAGCTGTAGGGTAACCAATTTGTCGGCCAATCTGGTCGCCGCGGATTACGGTGCCGGTAATAAAAAAGGGATAGCCCAAAAAGGTATTTGCCAATTCAATTTCACCGTTCAGCAGGGCTTTTCTTATCCGGGTTGAGCTTACGGCGACTTCGTTGATGTCCTGTTCCGGTATTTCAACCACCTCAAAGCCATAAACCGGGCCTAAGCGTAATAAGTCATCCAGGCCGCCCTGGCGGTCTTTACCGAAACGGTGATCGTAGCCTATAACAATTTTTTTTGTGCCGATAATATTCACCAGCACATCGCGGATATAACCTTCGGCAGATTGGTTAGAAAAATCGCGCGAAAACGGGGTGATGATCAGATGGTCGATGCCAAGCTGCTCCAATAGTGCGGCTTTTTCGTTAATGGTATTAATCATCCTGATGCTTTCATCCTCGGGATGCAAGATCATCCGCGGATGCGGAAAAAAAGTTAACAATACTGTTTCGCCGCCGGTGCTTTCGGCCAATTCCTTTATGCCGCTAATTATTTTACGGTGACCGAGATGTACCCCATCAAACGTACCGATGGTAACCACCGCATTTTTTAACCTTACAAATTCATCAATATGATGGTAGATTTTCATGTGTCGTTTTATTTGGAAACCACGTCATTGCGAGCGAGGAACGAGCGCGGCAATCGCGAACTTTACAGGGCGAATATGCATAGTTCGCGATTGCTTCGTACCTCGCAATGACATGGCGTTTATATATCTTTTCCTAATCACTCCCCAACAACAGGTGGAACAGCCTTCAAATCTCTTATAATATTCACTAACTCCATTACTTCCCAGGCATCTTCAATTTTATAATCGCCGCTGCGGGTGCGTCTTAGTTTTGAAAGATAAGCACCGTTGTTTAGTGCCTTGCCAAAATCATTTACTAATGAACGGATATAAGTGCCCTTGCTGCATACTACTCTAAAATTAATTTCGGGTAATGCAATGGTGGTTATTTCAAATTCGGTTATGGTAACGTTACGTAAGCGCAGCTCCACCTCCTCGCCGCGGCGGGCTTTTTCGTATAACCTTTCGCCATCAATTTTTATGGCCGAGTGGGCAGGTGGGTACTGCTGAATGTCGCCGATAAATTGTTTACAGGCTTCTTTAATTTGCTCCTCTATTATATGGCTGATATCGAACTTTTGATCAGGCTCGGTTTCCATATCATACGATGGGGTAGTTTCGCCCAGTACCATTGTGCCTGTATACTCTTTTTCCTGCGCCTGAAAAGTATCTATCTGTTTGGTCATTTTACCGGTGCAGATGATCAGCAAGCCGGTAGCCAAAGGGTCAAGCGTGCCCGCATGACCTACCTTTAATTTTAAGGGTTTAAAAGAGTTTCTAAGTTTACCAACTACGTCAAAGCTGGTCCAGTTGTAAGGCTTGTTAACCAACAGCAACTGACCTTCGGTAAAGTCTTCTATTTTGGTATATGGGTTTGTCAAATTATTTTCTTTAGTCGGGATAGTAAAGTGCAAAGGTAGTATGTACAAACCGGAGATTTTTTAATTGCCGCAGTTTTTAATATTTATTTAAACAAATTAACCTTATGCGCGCAATATTTTACAATACCGGCAATCAAAACTCAACTAATATTGTTTTTTAAAATAAGAACAATATTATGCCTTTTGTAAATATTTACCTCCCCGTCCGTTTTACCAGTAAAGTAAAAAAGGATATCTCACTTGCTGTACATGAAAGCCTGATGGCAAATTTCAATGTGCCTAAAAATGATTACTTCCACGTTATTCATAAAGTGGAACCCAAGGATCTGATTTTCCCAGATAACTATCTTGACATACCCCACACAAACAATTTTATATACGTTCATATTACCTGCAGTGTGGGCCGTACGGTAGAAATGAAGAAAGCTTTGTATGCAGCCATAGCACAAAAAATATCCGAGCGTACCGCTATTAATATTGCCGACGTTTTTATTGTTATAAACGAAACAACATTGGCAAATTGGTCTTTTGGCAATGGTATTGCGCAAATGATTTAGCACTTGTCATTTTAAACATATATAATATGGAAACGCAAACAACTATTATCCGCAATCACTTGTTAACAGCGGAATTGGGCAACAGGCAAGTAACTTCTGTCGAGATTAAAGAAATCACTTTAGGTCCCGGGCAAAAAGCAGGACTACATTTACATCCCTGCCCGGTTACCGGGTATATAGCCAAAGGCACTGCTATAATGCAAATTGAAGGGCAGCAGGAACAGATCCTTAATACAGGCAGCGCATTTTATGAACCTGCCGATGTGCATATTGCGCAGTTTAGCAACTATTCAAATACCGAGCCGATGACCTTTATTGCCTTTTATCTTTTAAATGGCAGGCAAGAACTCATTAAAATGCTTTAACCTTAAAAATTTAATATGCAAAAGATAGATGTAAACACTATTGTGACTGAGCAGGCACCTGATAAATATATAAACGGGCGGGCGTGGCGCAACCGGTTAGTGAATGATGAAGCAGCAGGATGCACATTGTCTGTTGCTACTTTTGAAGCGGGATCCAGAACACACTGGCATTGGCACCCAACAGTGCAGATATTGATTGCTGACAGCGGCGTGGGCTATGTTCAAAAAAAGGGAGAGAAAAAACAATTTATGCATCCCGGAGATGTAGTTGTAGTTTTTACGGGCGAGGAACATTGGCACGGAGCCACCCCAAATAGTATGTTTACACATACCACCATACAAATGGTAAAAGATGACGCTACTATAACAGGCGTGGTAAATGAGAAACAATATAGTGAATGAGTAATTTAATACCTTTATAATTAAATGATAAGCACCTGGAAAAGTGAGCGTTTTGATGGTATCGGCTTTACGAGCGGAGAGAATTTTACGCACAGTTTTCCTGATCATTTTCATTATGAATATACCGTGGGTGTTTCAACCAGTGGTATACAAAAATTTGATTTGCAGGGCAAAAGCTTTATGGTTGAACCTTTTTCGGTATTTTTAATTAAACCGGAACAAATGCATGCCCATTACCCGATTGCTGAATTAGGGTGGAGTTTTAAAAGCATATACCTAAGTCTCGATTTTGTAAACTATTTATTAAAAGGTTCAGGGACACAGCATATTAATTCAATCAACAGTCCTATTCTCAATGATGAGGCCTTATTCAACGCTTATATAAATCTTCATCAAAATAAAGAGGCGCCTTCTGAAACAGAATTTGCTACGTTTTTAAAAGCATTATTTCGAAAATCAGCTATTGAAAATGATGCCTTGCAGCTTCAAATACCCGAAAGAATAGCTGAAATAAAATGTTATTTATTACAGCAGCTTAATCAAAAACTTAGTTTGGATAAAATCTCTAAAAAATTCAGCATTGATAAATATCAATTGATCCGGCAATTTAAAACGCATACCGGGGTAACGCCCAATACCTATTTAACCATTTTAAGAATTGAAAAAGCGCGGAAACTGATAAGCAATCATTTCCCGATAATAGAGGCAGCACTGGAGGCCGGGTTTTACGACCAAAGTCATTTTCATCATAACTTTGTCCATTACACAGGCCTTACGCCAGGGGCTTATTAGTATATGCTTAAACAAATACGCTACCTGTCAAAAAAATTTCTTCTTTAATTTTAGGGATGATGTTTTTTTCGAGCGCGGTGTCAAAAAGTAGTTTAATTGCTTTTTTGCCTTCGGCTCCTAAATCAACCGAATATTTATTTACGTAAAGCTCAATGTGTTTATACATTACTTCCTCGCTCATGGCTTGTGCATGCTGGCGTATAAACTCCAGTCCCGATTTTGGGTTTTCAAAAGCAAATTCTACCGAGCGGCGCAAAACACGGTTGAGTTTATGCTGAACATCCAATGGTAAATTACGGTTAGCCACAATGCCGCCCAGCGGAATGGCGCAGCCAGTTTGTTTTTCCCAGTAATCGCCAAGGTCGATGATCTTTTTCAATCCCTTATCCTGATAGGTAAAACGGTTTTCGTGAATGATGAGTCCAATATCAACTCTTCCTTCCAACACAGCATCTTCAATATCCGAGAAAACCAGCTCGATTTTGTTGGTGGCATTAGGAAAAGCCAGTCCCAATAAAAAATTGGCCGTGGTGTATTTGCCGGGAATGCCGATTAGAGGATTTACGATTTCAGATTTACGATTTGTGATTTTTCCGCTTTGTAAATCCGAAATGGAGATTTCGACATCCGAAATCAATAAGGGTCCTACGCCAAAACCAAGTGCGCTACCTGCATCAAGCAAAACATATTTATCAGCAACATAAGCAAAGGCATGGTAGCTCAATTTAGAGATGTCCAGTTCGCCGCGCATGGCTTTTTGGTTCAGTGTTTCCACGTCATCGTAAAATACTTCGAAATCCAAGCCTTCGGTGTCAATTTTATGATGAATCAGTGCATCAAAAATAAAAGTATCATTAGGGCAGGGCGAAAATCCGAGGGATAGTTTCATAGTAAATATAATAATTAATGAACTATGTCATTGCGAGGTACGAAGCAATCGCATACTATACAGAGCGGCTCTGCAAGTTCGCGATTGCTTCGTACCTCGCAATGACATTAGATGTAGAATTAAGCGTACAGCTTCAAAAATTCAAGGGCAAATGTATTCAGATTTTTAATGGCAAGCCCTATCTGCCAGTTATCGCGGTTGCGTTTTTCTACATAATTTGACACTGCCCTGATTTGCAAGCAGGGCACATTCATCTGCCGACAGGCATAAAAAAAGGCGGCGCCCTCCATGCTTTCCAATTGCGGATGTAATCTTTCGGTCACTTTTTTTATGGATGCCTCGTTACCGTGTACCATGTTTACGGTAATTGCTGTAGCCCCGGGCAGGTTAAAAGTATTAAACAGATTATAAAGATTTGCCAGTTTTGTTGTGGGTTGATAAGTGCCGATTCCAAAGCCCATTTGCTCGATTGATAAAAAATCAGTATCGTCTTCGGCGCCTAATTCGGCAAAAGTGTCTTTGGTAATTTCCAATACCTGGCCAAGGGCAATATTACGGTCAAAACTGCCCGTTATACCTAAATTAAGCACTAAATCGTACTGATTTGCTGCCAAATGCCGCCCTAAGGCAAAAGCCGTAGCTACCATACCAACGCCGGTTATGAGGATAGAGATTTCGGATTTCGAATGTTCAATTTCGGATTTTAAATCGTTTTTTTCAATTTCTAAATTCTCTGCCTTCAGGTTAACCTTTCCAAAAAAATCCGAAATGGAAATTCCGAATTCCGAAATTAAAGTTGAGACTTCAAACTCCGTCGCTGCAACAATCAATATTCGCATATTGCTTTATTTTTGACTGCTAAGATAAAACATACTCCGTGTTTTTGTTTTGTATATTTGCACCAATATTTGTTATGATGATACATATTACGCGTAAAGAACATTTTAACGCGGCACACAGGATGTACCGCGAGGAGTGGAGCGCAGAGAAAAACGAGGAGGTGTTTGGCAAGTGTGCCAACCCTAACTGGCATGGTCATAATTATAACCTTTTTGTAACCGTAAAAGGCGAAGTTACCCATGCAACCGGCTACCTTATTGATTTGAAAGAGTTAAAGGTGATCATTAATGATTATGTAATTGAAAAACTCGATCATAAGAACATCAATAAAGATGTTGATTTTATGACGGGCAAAATGGCCTCGACCGAGTTACTTTGCATAGAAATTTTTAACCAGCTAAAAGCACCTATTGAAGCTTATAATGGCGTGTTTTTACATTCGGTTAAATTGTATGAAACTGAAAATAACTCTGCCGAGTACTTTGGCGATTAACCCTACAAAATGATTAGCGAAAACCATATTCCGAACCTCGACGATGACGATGACATTGAGGGGTATGTAAAAATTGACCGTTACAACCAGGGCCTTATTGATAATCTATCGGGCCATTATCATGACGTTTTAAAATTGATTGGCGAAAATCCTGAACGTGAAGGCTTGCTAAAAACTCCCGAGCGGATTGCAAAAGCTATGTTATACCTTACACAAGGGTATGATCTGGATGCAACGCAAATCCTTAACTCGGCTATGTTTAAAGAGGAATACAGCCAGATGGTTATTGTAAAGGACATTGAAGTATACTCTATGTGCGAGCATCACATGCTGCCTTTTTTTGGCAAGGCGCACGTTGCGTACATCCCTAACGGGCACGTGGTAGGCTTGAGCAAAATACCGCGAGTGGTTGATGTTTTTGCGCGGCGCCTACAGGTGCAGGAGCGTCTTACTAACCAGATCAGGGATTGTATTCAGGATGCCTTAAACCCAATAGGGGTAGGGATAGTGATTGAGTGCAGGCACCTGTGCATGAGCATGCGCGGCGTGCAAAAACAAAACTCAGTTACCACAACATCAGCCTTTACCGGTGAGTTTTTAAAAGAAAAAACACGTACAGAATTTTTGAATTTAATCTCAGCGAAGCTGGGATAGTTCATTAGCTCATTAGTTCACTGGTTTATTAGTGGTAAATTCAATAAACCTAACCGGTAAGCCAAATGAGCATTTTTACTAATGAACAATTGAACTAATAAACCAATAAACTAAATTAAATTGAAAGCATACATTTTTCCGGGCCAGGGTGCCCAGTTTGTGGGTATGGGTAAAGATCTTTATGAGCAATCAGAAAAGGCCCGTGCATTATTTGAACAAGCTAATGACATACTTGGCTTCCGCATTACCGACATTATGTTTGAAGGTACGGTTGAAGACCTTAAAGAAACTAAAGTTACTCAGCCGGCTATATTTTTACACTCAGTTATTTTAGCCAGTGTTTTGGGCGATGATTTTAAACCTGATATGGCCGCAGGGCATTCATTGGGGGAATTTTCGGCACTGGTTTCGGCCAAAGCCTTATCGTTTGAGGATGGTTTGCGGTTAGTAGCTGCTCGTGCCAATGCTATGCAAAAGGCCTGCGAAATTCAGCCATCAACCATGGCTGCTATTATAGGGCTTGATGATTTTACGGTTGAAGATATCTGTCACCGCATCAGTGATATTGTGGTGGCGGCAAATTACAATTGCCCGGGCCAGTTGGTAATATCAGGCACTATAGTCGGTGTTGACAAAGCTTGCGAAGAATTAACAGCAGCAGGTGCTAAAAGAGCCTTGAAACTGAACGTTGGCGGGGCATTCCATTCGCCATTGATGGAAGCCGCAAGGGCTGAGCTGGCACATGTTATTGAGCATACGCAAATAACAGCGCCAATTTGCCCTATATACCAAAATGTGGATGCAAAGCCATACACTGACCCGGCTTTAATAAAGCACAATTTAATAGCACAACTTACCGGCCCTGTGCGCTGGACACAAACGGTAAAACACATGCTTGAGGACGGAGCAACCTCATTTACAGAGGTTGGACCCGGAAATGTGCTGCAAGGCCTCGTAAAAAAGGTAGACAGGCAAATACCAACCGAAAGCGCCGTTATACAATAATTAAAAAAGCCATCCCGATATACCGAAGATGGCTTTATTTTTGTTTAAATTGTTCACTTTGCAAAACCCCTTGACTACATCCGGAAAAATACGCATAATGCTGGTGCTGCTATGTGCCAGTTTGTTTCTAACAGCTGTTATTGTCCAAAAAAACTATACGCCTGTAAATAATTTGGATGAAGCCACAAAAAAGCTCGAAAGCAACTTAAACAAAAAGGAAAGTTACGTAACCGATGTACTTAATAACCCGGTTAAATTTAATCAGCTAAAAGTACTGCGGAAAGATCAGCCCCTGGCTTTTGAATACCTAAACGACTTTACCGCAAAAAGTATTTGGTTTATTACACTTACTGATAATCAGCTCAAATTTTGGAGCGGCGTAAGGGTAATACCCGATCATCCCGAAGATATAAAAGAAGGATTTTCCTTTTTGAAACTCACCAATGGTTACTACGATGTTATAAAAAAAACCGACGGTAAATTTTCGGCTATATTTTTTATCCCGGTAAAATTTAATTACGCTTTTGAAAATCAATACCTGCAAAATACGTTTGCGCCCGATCTGCTGAAGGACAATAACATTGAGGTTGCCGATTTTAACGATAAGGATGTATATGAAATTTACAGTGTAGATCACTCGTACCTGTTTTCGGTAAAGGACAAACCGGGGCAGGTAAACCATACTTTTTTTTATTATGAGGCGTCGATATGGGTATTAACCCTTATATGCCTTTGCATATTGATGTACAGTATATGTGATTACCTGGCATCAAAAGGATATGTAATAATTTCATTATTGGTTTTGGCCGTTTTTATTGTTGGGGCAAGGTTTATTAACCTGCACTATGGCTGGCCCAATTTTACTTACAGACTGTCAATTTTTGACCCGGCAATATATGGCTCAAGCTACGCCTATCCATCACTTGGCGACCTTTGCATTAATATAATGTTTATTTACTGGTTTGTGCTGTTTTTATATCAAAAACGGCACGATCTGTTGAAAAAAACGCCCGGCAAAATTGGAGCATATTTCATTTTAATTAGCGGCATATTAATATTACTTGCTGTTTCAACTTCCCTGTTGAATGTTTTTTATGGCCTGGTCATTAATTCAAAAATAAGCTTTGACATAAGCAACGTGCTTAACCTGTCGTTTTTTAGCATAGTAGGAGTGCTGATGCTATGTTTTAGCTTCCTGATATTTTATTTGCTAAGTGAGGTGTTGTTAACCGTTAGCAACAGGCTTGGTATACCTGATTTGCATAAAATTTTATTGTTTATTTTAGCTATTGCTATAATTACTGCCATTACAACCCTGCGCCGCGAATTTACTTTGTTTTATGTGCTTTGGGGTGCTATGATTTGTATGAGGAGTTATGATCATAAGTTTTACAAAGGCAAGCTTAATTCTACCTCTTTTATATTTATAATTTTAGTTTGTGCCCTTATTTCGTCAATAAAGCTTAACGCATTTGAGGGGATTAAGGAAAAACAGATCCGGGAGGCCTACATTCAAAAGCTCGAAGTGCCGGACGATGCAAATGCCGATGATATTTTTAAAAAGATAGAGCACCAGATTGTTTCGGATACTTCAATAGTTCATTATTTCAGGGATAGCCTGCATAATATTAACTATGTAAAAACACGCCTGCAAAAACTTTATTTTAACGGCTACTTGTCAAAGTACGAATTTAAGGTGCATGAGTTTGATGCGGCGGACAAACCAATGTCGTCTGATAAAAATTATGATCTGAGTGTTTTTAAAGATGAAGTTCTATATAGTTCATATAAAGTTTCAGATTACTTCTACCGCGAAAATCAATCATTCGGCTATCAGAATTATTTTGCCATTTTACCACTGGGCCAGGGCGGCGTGCATTTAGGGACCATTGTAATCGAGCTAAAATCAAAACCGCTTCAATCATTTGCTTCCTTTCCTGATTTGTTGATTGATGGGCAGGTAAATCTTGAAAATGAATTTAAAAACTATTCTTATGCTTTTTATATCGATCATAAGCTGCTGAGCCAAAACGGCAATTATGTGTATGATTTGGTTAATACCAGTTTGCAGGGCGAATTAAAAAAGTATGTTTTTAAAAATACAAAAGGAAATCAAAGCGAGTGGTATGCACAATTTAAGTCCTATAATCACTTAATATATAAGCCGAGTGATCGTAATTTAATTGTGGTTAGTAAAGAAGATAATCCGCTGTTTTTTGGCGTAACAGCTATTACCTTTTTCTTTGTTATATTCCTGATTTTTGGCAGCACGCTTTTATTGGCAAAGTGGTTTTGGTTTAGGATAAAGATATTAAACATTAAAAACAACAGTATTAACTGGGGCTTTAAGCTAAACCCCGATTTGATATTGTATAAAACGCGGATACAATTTTCAATGATATTTGCTGTAGTGGTAACCTTATTGCTTGTGGCTTTTATAACGTTTTTTTCCATAAGCACGCAATACCAAACCCAGCAGGAAAAAGCCATTCGCGAAAAAATAACCCGAATAGCTTCGGCTTTTGAAACCGGCCCTTACAGCAAATATTTAACAAATAATAACGAAGAAAGCCAGGTTGACTTTAATGAATTTGCCAACGCCTATTCTGCCGATCTTACCCTGTTTGATTTAAACGGTGTAACGTTAATTACCACCCAGCCTAAAATTTACGAGTTTGGCCTGCAGGCCCGCCGCATGAATGCCAGGGCATTTATTTATTTGGATAAGCTCCAAAAATCAGAATACGTAAATGATGAAGTTATTGGCAACCTGAATTATAAAGCGGCTTACGTGCCTGTGCGCAATACTAAAAACGAAACCATAGCCTATCTGCAATTGCCCTATTTTTCGAACGAAACTGACTATAAAGAGCGGATAGGATCGTTGCTTAACATCATGATAAATGTATATGCCCTGGTTTTTATTGCCATCGGGTTATTTGCAGTGCTTATTGCAAGGCAAATAACAGCACCATTAAGCTTTATACAGCATAGTTTGAGTAAAACCATTTACGGCAAAAAAAATGAACCTATTAAATGGGACCGCAGTGACGAGATCGGATCGTTGGTAAAGGAGTATAACAAAATGATCTCGGCGCTCGAAAACAGCGCCCAGCGTTTAGCACAATCTGAAAGGGAGAGCGCCTGGCGCGAAATGGCGAAACAGGTGGCCCACGAAATTAAAAATCCGCTTACACCCTTAAAGCTGGGCTTGCAGCTGCTTGATAAATCATGGAGAGATAAGGATCCTAAGTTTGATCAGAAATTTGAGCGGTTTAGTAAATCATTTGTTGAACAGATTGAAAGCCTTTCGTCTATTGCGTCTGAGTTTTCGGCATTTGCAAAAATGCCTGATACCAGGCTTGAGCAGCTTAATGTTTTTGAAATAATAACGCAGGCCGTTACCATTTTTAAACAAATGGACAATATTAAAATTACATACGATGCTCCCGAAACCCCCTTTATTATAAATGCCGACCGCGACCAATTACTGCGATGCTTTAATAATTTGCTAAAAAATGCGATAGAAGCATCGCCAGCCGAAAGACTTGGGATAATTGAGGTAAACTATCAAATAACCACTAAAAACATTTTACTCACCATAAAAGACAATGGTAACGGCATCCCGGAAGAACTGCGCGAGAAAATCTTTGAGCCTAACTTTACCACCAAAAGCTCGGGTACCGGTCTGGGGCTCGCGTTTGTTAAAAACTCTATCGAAAATGCCAACGGTAAGGTTTGGTTTGATACCGTTGTTGGCGAAGGCACTACTTTTTACTTTAGCTTGCCGTCGGCTTGAGGCCGGTTGGATTAAGTTGATTAGGTTAGGTTGAGTTGATTAGGTTAGATTAAGTTTATTAGGTTGACTGTGTAAAAGCTAATAAATTGCTCAGCTAATCAACTCTTTTGCTATCAGAGATAGGTATTAAAAGAAATTGAGTTGATTAAGTTAGCTTATGTTGCCGGTATAAAAACCTAATCAACCGCTCACTTAATCAACTCAATCAACTCATGATTAAGCCAGCCCATGTTGACGGTATAAACCTAATCAACTTAATCTAACTCAATCAACCCAATCAACTGTTCACTAACCTACTTTAGCATAAAGCTGGTTTTTCCCATAGTGTATCCATCAGCATAAAGCAATACGGTATATTCACCTTTTTGGAAAGCAGATGGGTTTACCCAATCAATGGTGTAAGGGCTGCCATCATTTTTAAAATCAATTGAAGTTTTATAAGTGAATTGCAGATCCTGTCCGTCAGCATTAAATGAGCCCGAGTCGGTTTCGGTAATCAGGTTGCCGGTTGGATCAATAATGCGAATGAAAATATCATGCATTCCTTTGTCGGCAATATCATTGCTGGCAACAGTAAAATTGATCTTTATTTTTTTAGCAGGGCTTGCACGTTTTACGTCAACTTCTTTGCCGCTGCTTTTAATTTTATAAGCCACAACATTGGCGGTAGCTAATTTAATGGCCGATCCTACCTTTACCTTTGTACCAAGGTCAGCGTTTTGTTTGGTGAGGGCGCTATCCTTTTTAGTTGCTGTGGTGAGGTTGGTTTTTAAAGTATCACGTTCGGTGGTTAAAGATGCATTTTGTTTTTTGAGTTCATCAATATCAGCAGTATACTTGGTTACAAAATAGCGCAGCTGTTTTACATCTTCCTGAGCTTTTGCCAGTTCAGCAACAGTTAGTTTGCCTTTAGCAAGTTCGCCGCGCAGTACTTTAATTTTAGACTTTAACGAATCGTTTTTAGCCTGCATTTCTGTCGACATTTTCACCTTGCTTGTATTTACCTGTTCTATCTGAGCTTCAAGGCTGTCGAGTTCGGTTTGCAGGCGTGTTTTTTCATCATTCTGATATACAATTTTAGTATCAGATTTATTTTTTTGAAGATACAAATACACATCTGTACCAAGCAAAGCCAATACGACCACTATAAGGAAGTAAATAACATTTGAGTTTTTTTTAGGTGTTTGTCCTGTTTGGTTTTCCATAACAAATAACTTTTTAAGTTTTAATTTAGTTAATATGAAGGGCCGATTATAAACAATAAAATTTAAACTTACTTTGTTTTATATATTTTAATATTTATTTAATACGGTAATGCTTCATTTTTGCCTTATTTAAATATACAAAAGGGTAAAAAATATAAAACAAAATACCAGTTTCAATAATTTACCCCATATAAGTACTAAGTTAAAATTAGTACAATATGTTTAAAACACAAAATAAGCCGAATTATTATCCCCGATACTAAAAGGGCTATGTTGTGAGTTTTATATCTTTGGGGCGTTTAACACCATATTACCATATTTTAATGCACATCTACCGGCGGCTTATATTTTTTACTTTTATTTTATTTTTCACGATAAAAGCCCGGGCCCAGCCCAGTAACGTTCCGGCTGATGATAATTCGACTCCCAAACGCGAGTTCAGGGGCGTTTGGATAGCAACGGTTGACAACATTGACTGGCCCCCGCAACACAGTGGTACAGATCAGCAAAAGGCTGATTTAATAAACCAGTTAAACGCACACCAACAAACCGGTATTAATGCTGTAATGTTTCAGATAAGGCCCGCAGCCGATGCCTTTTATGCCAAAAGCCGCGAGCCATGGTCAAAATGGCTAACCGGCAGGCAAGGCAATGCCCCCTATCCATTATATGACCCATTGGAATTTGCCATTACCGAAGCACACAAACGCGGTATGGAACTGCATGCCTGGTTTAACCCTTACCGGGCCACAAATGATGGTAATTTTGCTGCATTAAGCCCCTCGCACATTACCAGGATAAAGCCAGAGTGGTTTTTTACCTATGGCGGCATTAAATTGTTTAATCCGGGAATACCCGAGGTTAGAGATTATATTGTTAAGGTGATACTGGATGTGGTTGACAATTATGACATAGATGGCGTACACATGGATGATTATTTTTATCCGTACCAGATAGACGGGCAACATATTAATGATGCTCAAGCCTTTAAAACCTATGGCGGCGATTATGACGATATACGTGACTGGCGACGTCATAATGTTGATACGCTGATACAAATGTTGAGCGACAGCATTCATAAGCATAAGCCGCATGTTAAGTTCGGCATTAGTCCTTTTGGTATTTGGGCCAATACTTATCAAAACCCGGATGGCTCAGACACGCACGGCGGATCATCTTATTACGAGCTTTTTGCCGACTCGCGCAAGTGGGTAAAAGAGGGCTGGGTTGATTATATAAATCCGCAGCTTTACTGGCCTATTGATAACAATTCAGCCGCATTTAATAAACTGCTGGATTGGTGGAGTGATAATACTTATAACCGGCATTTGTATATTGGTATGGCGGCATACCGCATAAATGAGCATCGCAAGGGTAAATTTAAAGATCCGGCCGAAATGCCCGGCCAAATGCAATACCTGCGGGATAACCCAAGGGTAGAGGGAAGTGTATTTTTTAGCTCGAAATCTCTTTTAAATAATCCGCTTGGCTTTACCGATTCGCTTAGGGAAAACTATTACAGGTATAAGGCATTACCCCCGGTGATGCTTTGGCTTGATTCTATTCCGCCGAATGCACCGCGCAATTTCACACAAATGCAAGTAAAAAATGGGGTAGACTTAAAATGGGAAACACCGCTGCCGGCAAAGGATAAAGAACCTGTTTATGGATACGTTATTTACCGTTTTAACGGCAACGAAAAAGTTGACTTAGGTGATCCGCAATATATTTTACACATACAATATAACGATACCACCGATTTTATTGACGAAACTGCACAAAAAGGAAAAACCTACCTATACGTAGTAACCGCTTTGGACAGGCTGAAAAATGAAAGCGAACCATCGCCTACTATTGCGGCGACTTTGAAGTAGTCATGAGTTTTAAGTCTTAAGTCCACAGTCGGTAGTCTTGAGTCTGAAGCTTTAAGTCGACAGTTAAAAAATTTGATTTTTGACTGTCGACTACCGACTTAAGACTACCGACTAAATAAATCAACTATTCATCACTGCACCGCAGTTAATATCAATGGCCTGACCCGTTATTGAGCCCTGGCTAAGGAGGTAAACTACCAATGCTGCAATTTCATCGGGTTGGCTCATGCGCCTTAGTGGTACGCTTTGCATGGCCATGTCATAAAACTCCTGTTTGGTAATTCCTATGCCGTCGGCAATGCCTTGCAGGCCCTGCTGTGCCATGTCGGTATCAACCCAGCCGGGGCAAATGGCGTTAACCAGTATGTTTTGTGATGCATATTGCGCCGCCCATGATCGCATTAAACCCAGCAAGCCCGCTTTTGATGCACAATAAGCCGAGTAATTTGGCACACCGAGCCGCGCCAATACAGACGATGTTATCAGGATATGCTTTGGGCCTGCTGCTTTATTTAAATGGGGCAAAAAGGTATTTACAAAATTGTAGGTGCCCGTTAAATTGGTTTCAATAATATCGGCCCAGCGATCACCAGCGCCCCAATGATTTTCGCCGCCAATGCCGGAGTTTGCTATGAGGCCATCAATAGCAATATTGCCCAGCTGCGATGCGGCGTTACTTAAGCTTTCCTTATCTTTTATATCAGCAGCCAAAATAGAATGCTTTCCGGGAGATAAGCTATTCAATGTTTTTTTAAGGTTAGCAGCATTGCGTCCCAATAAAAGGCAATTGTTGCCGCCAGCGCTTAATTGCTGGGCTATTGCCAAGCCGATGCCACTGCCTGCTCCGCTTATGAGGTATGTTTTATTCATGTTTTTTTTCAGGTTGATCAAATATCAGGTTTTAGCACGTATTTATAAAACCGCTTAACAGAATTGCTATTAAACAAAAAATCCCGGTTTTGGCCGGGATTTTTATCGTTTTGTATTTTCGTGATTATTTTTGACTACCTGCAGGTACGCTGGTAGCGGTGCTTGTAAACTTATTATCAAGGGTAATATAGTCTGTCAATACCTGGCCTGCTTCTTTTTTAAGGAAATCCAAATCCTCATTACGTGGTTTTGTCTGGCCTTTTTTCAATGCTGGCAGCCCCATTGCTACACGGCGATTGTTTTCATCATCTAATGATTTTTTATCGTCAGCGTCGCGCTGTTCTTTTAGTTTTTGCTCGTTTAAAGTTACGCTCTTGTCGTTATTGTGTTTTTTAAATTCGGCAATATCCTGTAACAGGTATTTATAGCTTGCGCTGTTTTCCATGCGCTGGTCGTGCAGTTTTTGCAGTTGCGGAATTACGGGTGTAAAATCACCAACTTTGGTATAAGCGCTTTTTGCAATTATATCAAAAGGCATTGCTGATGGCTCGGTATCCTCGCCATATTTATCCAAAGGGATAACAGACGGGAATTGAATATCAGGCATTACACCTTTATGCTGAGTGGAATTACCTGTAATGCGGTAAAACTTGGCAATAGTTAAATTTAACTGACCAAAAACGCTCTGGCTACCTGTGTTTACAGGTTTAGTAGTCTTTTTAGCTAAAGCAGCAATACGCTCGGTAATTGAAGGGCTTATTACCCTATCCAGATCAATAGCGTTTTGTACAGAGCCTTTGCCATAAGTTTGTGTGCCAATAACTAAGCCGCGGCCATAATCTTGTATGGCTCCTGTAAATATCTCAGATGCCGAAGCGCTGAAACGATCAACCAAAATAGCCAGCGGGCCAGAGTAAGCTATCGAAGGATCTTCATCCTTATCAACCTCAACCTGATCGTTTGAATTTCTAACCTGTACAACGGGGCCTGTTTTAATAAACAAACCGGTAAGGTCAACCGCTTCAAGCAATGAGCCCCCACCATTTTGACGAAGGTCCATTACAATGCCATCTACATTCTCTTGTTTTAACGAATCAAGCAAGAGCTTAACATCATGAGTGGTGCTTTTGTAGTTAGGGTTTCCTGATTTGTAATCGTTAAAATCAATATAAAAAGCAGGAACCGAAATGATGCCTATTTTAATGGTTTTGCCATTGCTGTTATAGGTGCGGATCTCTTTTTTTGCCGATTCGTCCTTTAAGATTATTTTCTCGCGTACCATTTCAACCACTTTGGGTTTGCTACCTACGCTGCTGCCTTTTTGCAATATTTCCAGCCTTACAACGGTGCCTTTAGTTCCTCTTATTAAGGCAATGGCATTTTCAATGCGCCAGCCAATGATATTTTGAAACTCACCATCTTTACCCTGGGCTACGCCAACAATATGATCATCAATGTTTATTTGTTTGCTTTTATCGGCAGGGCCACCCGGAATGATAGCTTTAATAGTGATAAACTCATTCTCGGTGTTTAGTGATGCACCAATTCCTTCCAGCTGACGCGACATATCAATATTAAAATTGGCTGCATTTGCCGGATTAAAATAATTGGTATGCGGATCTATCGCCTCGGTAAAGGCATCCATAAAAATCTGAAAAACATCCTGATTGTTTAGCTTGTTGGCCTGGGTTAGCAGGTTTTGATAACGCTTTTTTAAAGTTTCTTTATTTTTAGCCATATCAGCATTGGCTAACTTTAAATTTAAAAGATCATACTTAACACGCGCAAGCCAGATGTTATCCATCTCGCTTTGCGACGCTACCCATGGCAAATTTTCGCGGTCGTAGGTGAAAGTTTCATCCTTTTTAAAATCAAAATCGTCATTAACATGCGCAATTGAATATTGGATATGCTCAAGATATCTTTTTTGGTAAACGTTAAAAATGTAAAACACATCATTAAGGTTACCGTTTTTCATATCCTCATCAAGCACAGTTTTGTATTTGCTAAAATCCTGTATGTCTGATGCCAGCAAATAATTATGGCTTTCGTCAAGCTCCTTAATGTAGCGGTTATAAACCACCTGCGATACTGAGTCATTTAACGCAACTTTTTTATAGTTATAGTCAGTAATCATTTTGGCAACCGTTTCGGCAACAATGCTTTGTTGTTCGTCGGGTTGTAAATCATTTGATCCTGAAACTTTTATTTGCTTTGCGGGCGCTGCTTTACACGCAAGTGCGGCACCTAGCACCAACACTAAATACAATTTTTTAAACATATCTTTCACAGTCTTTAAGTCACGGTCTAAATAAAACATCAATTTTAGTGCGTAAATTTTAATTTGCTAATTTAAATAAAAAGAGACAGTGAAATACTGTCTCTTTTAGGAATAACAATTATACAATAATGTTTTATTGTTTTCACAAAACCTTTTGCATTTTACGAGAATGTTACAATTTATTTAAACGGCTTATCTGTTTAAATAATAACACGTTAAAGTTTATTCGGCTTTGGCAGTAATTTCTGGCGCATCAGCATACCTTACATCAACCTTTGGGGTGGTGTATCTGGTTTGTGTAAGGTAGGCAACCTTTTTATCAATGGTCAGCATATCTTCCTTAAAACCGTGTGCTTCGGCAAGGCTGCGCGCTTCTGACAAATCCTGCATAGCCTGGGTAAAATCACCAAGGCCTGCCTTTATGGTTGCCAGGTCAATTAAGTTGGCAATAGTATGTTTATCGTCGTTTTGCTCGCGCGAAATGTAATTGCTTTGCAGCAGATACCACTTGGCTTCGGCATACCTGTTTTGCTGGATATAAATTTTTGCCAGATCACTAAAGTTATAGCTGGCATCGTTATATATTCTGAAACGCATATTGTGCTGGGCCGTTTGCAGGATCAGGTATTCATTAGCATGGTAACTGTACTCGCTACGGGCTAATTGCTCAGTGTGAATTGCACCAGGTGTTTTTACTTTTATAACCGGCAGATAAGCGGTGGAATGATTAGGCGCCTGTTCAATTGCTTCGGGGCGGACGTGTTTTTTAAAATCAAGATGGTACCATTGGGCAGATGCTGAAAAGCAGCATACGCTGAGAAGGATGACAAGCGAAAATCTCATTTAATCTGTTGCGGTATTAAATTAATTATTATGCAAAAATAACAATAAATTGGGTTAATTTATCAAACAATGGTTACTCACCAGCTTAAAAGTACTAAATAAATTGATAAAATGAAATAAATGGGAGATGATGTGCAGATGTGCAAATACGTGGATGTGCGGATGTTTGGACGTGAGGGGTGCATGCATGGAAAATATTGGAATCCTTTTCTTTATCAAATAATTCAATATATTGCATACGGGTACGGTTAAAAGCCCCTAATTGTTAACACCCGAATGAATCAACAGGCTGCGGCATCAAAAAATAAATTAGGTTTATGGTCGGCAACTTCGCTGGTTGTTGGTAATATGATTGGCGCTGGTGTGTTTTTGGTGCCCGCCGCCATGGCTTCATTTGGCAGTATTAGTTTATTTGGCTGGGTGTTTTCGGCCATTGGGTCGTTTTTTCTGGCTAAAATGTTTGCCGGTTTAAGTACGCTGCTGCCCAACGGAACTGGTGGTCCCTACGCTTATGCCCGGCACGGGTTTGGCAATTTTATAGGCTTTATGGTAGCCTGGGGTTACTGGATCTCTATTTTAACCGCAAATGCGGCTATCGTTATATCGTTTGTAACGGCATTAAGTACCTTTTTCCCAATACTGGCTACCAACACAACTGCGGCTGTTTTAACAGGTTGGGGTGCTATCTGGTTTCTTGCACTTATCAATATCAGCGGGGTAAAAACATCGGGAAGGGTGCAACTGATAACCACTATTTTAAAGCTGCTGCCTTTATTCGCTATCGCTTTTGGAGGGTTGTTTTTTATAAAGCTTGCTAATTTTCATCCTTTTAACAGCAGTGGCACTTCGGTTGTTGCGGCTATTAATGCAACGGCGGCTATTACCATGTTTTCGTTTGTAGGTATCGAGTCGGCTACTATTCCGGCTTCGAGCGTTGAGAATCCGGGGAAAACAATTTCGCGGGCTACTATGCTGGGCTTATTTATATCAACGGTGGTTTATCTGTTAGGCAGCTTTAGCATAATGGGTATTATCCCCGCTAAAACTTTACAGCATTCGGTTACCCCTTATGCCGATGCCGCAGTAATCATATACGGACACAGCGCCCGCTACTGGACAAGCGCAGGGGTGGCCATTTCAGCTTTTGGCGCGCTCAACGGCTGGACACTTATTCTTGGGCAAACCCCGTCGGCTATTGCAAAAGACAAGCTGTTTCCGGCCATATTTGGCTGGCAAAATAAAAAGGGAGTGCCTTATGCCAGCACCATTATCAGCTGTGTATTTGTATCACTTTTTATGGCGATGAATTATACCAAAGGACTGGTTGATCAGTTTAGGTTTTTATTGTTGCTGGCCACTTTATCAACATTGGTGCCTTACCTGTTTTCGGCAGCGGCTTACATTATTATCAGGGTTCAAAAAGCACAAATTCATGGTACAGGAAAAATTGCAGCCACAATAACGGGTGCGTTGGCGTTTGCCTATTCGCTATGGGCCATTGCCGGAACCGGCGAAAGCGCCGTTTACTGGGGCTTTTTGTTGTTGATGGCCGGCATACCTTTTTATGTTTGGATTGTTTATAAGGATAAGGCGGCTTAAGAGATAGACGATATTTAAATTTCCAATCTTATCCTAATCCATTTTTTTCAAAATAGTTCTTCACCAGCAAATTGATAAAACGCTTTAAATAGGTTTCGTTTAAAAAAGTGTTGGACCAATTGTTAAACCTGTAACACTGCACGCCCAGGTAAAAAAAGTAAAGGCTAACGCCCAGCATAGGTATCAGCCGTTTTTCTTCTGCACTTATTGGGCAGATGGATTCATATCCTGCTAAAAAAGCATCGGTCTTTAGCTTGCATTCGCGCTCATCCTTCTCGGTACTGTTTAGCTGTAAAATGTAATAAGCAATGTCATAACAAAGCATGCCATTACCACAAAAGTCAAAATCAAACAGGGTAATGTCTGTTTCGTTAAAAATGCTCAGGTTATCAAACCAAATATCCAGGTGGATAGCGCCCAACCTCACTTCATCAGCTTTAATTTTTTCAAATTCTGTTAATAAATATTGCTGTGCCGAAACCATAAAATCCATTTCGGCAGTGCCGGATGGAAGGAATTGTTTAAGGTGATTAAACGAATCAACCAAAATGACCTGTGGCGTATAAATCGTTCTTTCCAGCTTTAAACCTAATGTTACCTGATGCATCCGGGCCATAATTTGGCCGGTTTTGTAATGAAGCGTTTCTGAGAAATTGAGCAACTTTTCGCCTCTGGCATAAGTAAATAAAACACCATACCTGTTGCCTTCGGGCGCATCCAGTTGCTGAACATAAACACCTTTATCATCGGGTAAGGGATAGGAAACCGGGATGTTGTTTTGCTGTAATAAGTTAAGTAGTCTTATTTCTTCATTAATCTCTTGTTCTGTACGCCAGTTTAAACTGTAAATACGGAACACGTATTTATCGGCATTAACAGTAACAAGGTAGCTGTCATTAATGCCTGTTTTTAATAGGTTACAGGTTGTATTTGGGCCTAACTTGTATTTTTCCTGCAAAAAGAAGCCAAGATGGGTGGCAGAAAGGGTTGAATTGGTTACAGGAAAATTTTTCATGGAAAGAGGGCAATTATAAAAGCAGCCTAAAATAGAAAAATTACGCCATAAGTATAATTTAACTTAATTAACAACTCATCCATACAACTTATTCAATATTTTTTATAATTTAGTGTCCGATATACATTTATTATCAAACCAACCAATTATGCCACTTCATAGCGTTTTTTTACAAAGGGCAAAAACCTTGTTTTGCCTGTTATTGATCGCGTTTGCATTTAATATAAATGCCTATGGCCAGCAGGCCCGCACCACCATTAATTTTGATGACAATTGGCACTTTCGCCTTGGCGATGTGAGCGGCGGCGAAAAAGCAAGCCTTAACGATGCCGACTGGCGCACATTAAATTTGCCGCACGACTGGAGCATTGAGGGCAAGTTCAGTAAAGATAACCCGGCTACCCCCGAAGGTGGCGCTTTACCGGGCGGCATTGGCTGGTACCGTAAAACATTTACTGTCCCGGCATCATCAAAAAACAAATTAATTTATATTGATTTTGATGGCGTTTACCAAAAAAGCGATGTTTGGATAAACGGGTATCATTTAGGTTTCAGGCCTAATGGTTATATTTCGTTCAGGTATGAACTTACGCCTTATTTAAACTTTGGGGGCAGTAATACCATTGCTGTTAAGGTTGATAATTCTGTTCAGCCTAATTCGCGGTGGTACTCCGGCTCGGGTATTTACCGCAATGTGTGGTTAGTTACTACCAATAAAACGGCAATAAACCATTGGGGAACCTATGTAACTACACCTAAAGTAACTGATGAAGTTGCAGAGGTACACATTGAAACAAGTGTACTTAACGCAGATAAACAGCAAAGTTTAAAAACATCTGTTTTTGATGAAAAGGGCAAGTTGGTTAATTCCAGCATATCAACCATTGTTCCCTCTGGCGATACTACTGCTACCGTGGTAAAACAAGATATTCAGGTATTAAAACCACAACTTTGGTCGGTTGACAGGCCGTATTTATATAAAGTGGTAAGTGAAGTTTTAAAAGGGAATAAAGTTGAAGACGCTTACACCACACCTATAGGCATCCGCTATTTTAATTTTGATGCCGATAAAGGGTTTAGTCTTAACGGCAAATACATGAAGATTTTGGGTGTTTGCGATCACCACGATTTAGGTAGTTTGGGTGCAGCGGTGAACACACGTGCATTGGAACGTCAATTGCAAATGCTTAAAGATATGGGCTGTAACGGTATCCGTACCTCACATAATCCGCCTGCACCAGAGCTGCTTGACCTTTGCGACAAGATGGGTTTTATTGTGATGGATGAAGCTTTTGACTGCTGGGAATGGAGAAAAGCCAAATACGATTATCACCTGTATTTTAAAGAATGGCACAAACGCGATTTGCAGGATCAGATATTGCGCGACAGAAACCATCCCAGCGTAATGATATGGAGCATAGGCAACGAAATTCCGCAGCAAAATGATACCAGCGCATTACGTATTGCACCGGAGTTAGCGGGCATTATACACAGTTTGGATAAAACGCGGCCTATTACAACGGCCAATAATGAGCCAGGCATCAGCAATAAGATTATCCAATCGGGTGCTATTGATCTGATAGGTTATAACTATCATGAAGCTGATTATGCTGCTTTTCATACGCGTTATCCCGGCAAAAAGTTTATTGCTACAGAAACTACATCGGGCCTCGAAATGAGGGGGCATTACGATACGCCATCAGACAGCATACGTATTTGGCCAAATAGATGGGATAGACCTTTTACCGATGGCAACAAGGACAATAGTGTATCAGCTTATGATAATGTTCGTCCGCCATGGGGTTCAACACACGAGGCTACCTGGAAGGTGATGAAAAAATATGATTTCCTTTCGGGGATGTTTATCTGGACAGGCTGGGATTACCTCGGTGAGCCTACACCGTACAGCTGGCCATCGCGCAGCTCGTATTTCGGGATCATTGACCTTGCGGGTTTCCCAAAAGATATTTATTACATGTACCAAAGCGAGTGGACAAACAAAACGATACTGCACATCTTCCCGCATTGGAACTGGCAACCCGGCAAAGTAGTTGATGTTTGGGCCTTTTATAATAATGCCGATGAGGTAGAGCTGTTTTTGAACGGTAAATCAGTAGGCATAAAAAAGAAAACCGGCGATGACCTGCATGTGATGTGGCGCCTGAAATATGAACCGGGAACGCTTAAAGCGGTATCGCGCAAAAACGGAAAAGTGGTTTTAACCCGCGAGATCCATACCGCAGGCAAACCTGCCAAAATAGAACTGCTTGTTGATAGGAAGAATATTAAAGCAGACGGCAGCGACCTGTCGTTCATTACTGTAAGAATACTTGATAAGGACGGCAACGTTGTGCCCGATGCTGCTAACCTTGTAAACTTTAAAATAAATGGCCCCGGCTTTATTGCTGGCGTTGATAACGGTGATGAGGTTAGTCATGATCCGTTTAAAGCCAGTTATCGTAAAGCCTTTAATGGTTTGGCATTGGCTATTATACAATCAAAACCAAAAGCGGGCAATATAACATTTACGGCAACGGCCGATGGGTTAGCAGGGGCGACTGTGGTGTTGGTTACGAAGTAACAATGCGACGGTTTGCCTTGAATAATAAAAAAGCCTTGTAAAAGGCTTTTTTATTATAACGAGCTTTTGCAAATTATGGAATTCAATTTATTTGCTCTGAATTGTGTATTTTTGTTTATATCAATGATGAGATATGGTAACGATTAATTCAACTTTAGAGGATATTATGCAGCTTGACTTCGCGTCGAGGGAGATGCTGCTTGAAATATTACAAAAAAGGCAAATTGAAGAGCACCGTAATGAAATTGCCAAAACTGCTAAACAAAGTTTAAAAGAATATCATTCGGGCAAAACCGCTCCACTTACGGCTGAAGAGGTTATAGAGAAATTGAATTCACTTTAATCAGCCAATGGCATTTGAAAGGAAGTTAGTTTTATCGAAAGCTTTTGAAAAATCATATCAAAAGTTTACAGGTAAAAATCAGGCATTAAAGGAATCAATTAATAAAGCATTGCTTAAACTTCAGGCGGATGCTTACGATCCTTCCTTAAAAACACATAAATTAAGCGGGAAACTTGCCATCTATATGGCTTGTTCGTGTGGATACGATTGCAGGATTATTTTTGCCATTGAAAAAGATCTTTCTGATCCAAATAATGAAATTATCCTGTTGTTAGACATTGGTACCCATGACGATGTTTATTAGAGAGCCGCTGTAGCAGAAATGCAGGCTTACAAATACTTCTTCCACCAGTTAGAAACGTACTCCTTTACCTCGGTAGGTTTTCCCGGTTCGGGTACAAATAGTTTAATATGTTTTTCGTTGGCAAAATTAAGCAGGCGTTCAATGGGTTCGTACCAGGCGTGCGGCGCAAGGCTAAACGTACCCCAATGTATAGGCATCATCAATTCCCCTTTTAGCGCCAGGTGTGCATTGGATGCATTGTCGGGTCCCATGTGAATATCGGGCCAATAGGTGCCGTAAGCACCAATTTCGAGCATTGTTAAATCAAATGGACCAAAGGCGTTGCCAATATCAGCGAAGCCCGGGAACCAGCCCGAATCGGCACCAAAAAATATATTATGTTTTGGTCCTTTTATTACAAACGACGACCATAGCGTTTCATTTCGCCCTGTAATTCCACGGCCGCTAAAGTGCCGGGCAGGTGTTGCTGTTATAACAATATCATTGTCAATCATCACGCTATCGCCCCAATCCATTTCGTTAATGAAGTTTTCTTTGATACCCCATTTTTTAAGATGTTGCCCAACGCCAAGCGAGCAACAGAATGGAATGGTTGAATCAGCAAAAAATTTGATGGTTGCTTTATCCAGGTGATCGTAATGATCGTGTGATGAAATAATAACATCAAGGGGCGGTAACTCATCCAGAGCCAAAGGCGGCTGAAAAAATCGTTTAGGGCCCATAAAGGATAAAAACGAAACCCTATCGCTCCAAACCGGATCAGTAAGTATCCGCTTGCCATCAATCTCAATCAGCAAACTCGAATGGCCCACCAATGTAACTCTTAATCCACTTTCTGGTGGTTTTTTATAAACAGCAACGTCTGTTTTAAAAGGACCAATGGGTTGCTTGGGCGTGTTTTCGGCCTTGTTATTAATATATTCCTTTAAAATAGGAATCATTTTGTCAAAGCCGGCTTCGTCGGTTGGTATTGGGTTTAAAAACTTTTTATCCTTTTTTTCTGATCCTGCTAAATTCATAAAACAGCTTTTAATGCTTTTGATTGGTTTAAACTATTTTTTAAAAAATGCGATTGCCTGCTTACAAAACTCAAGCAAAAACGGCGGCAACGTGTCATTAAGATACGGATGCGACGAGCCAAAAGTATGATCGGCACCATGTACAATTAAAAATTCAGCATGGGGCTGTGCTGCTTTTATTTCTTCGGCATGTGCAAGGGGTACGGTTGGGTCTTCATCGCCATGTACTATAAGCCATGGTTGTTTTACCTGTGCGGCTTTTGCTAATATGTTTAACCTGGCGGGATGTTTATCCAGATCATTAAGCAGCGATACTTTTAGTGGTAATTGTTGTCCGGTGCGTTTATTAAGCATATAGGTAATGCCCTGCAAGCGCCATTGCTCCTCAATTTCGCGCGGCCATAAATTTTTGAAACCCGAGATAGACGCCATGGTAACCAACTTTTTAACGCGCTCGTCTTCGGCAGTTTTAATAATGCTGATACCGCCGCCCATACTATGCCCTATCAGGTAAACCCATGGCGCAACCGGTATTCCCGATCCCCCACAAACAAAATCAATAACCGTATTAAGGTCATCCAGCTCCATGGTAAAGGTATTATCGCTAAAAGCTATCAGGTCGGCAAAATCAATGGGATTATCTGTTGTTGTGCCATTATGCGAAAAATTAAACTTTAAAAACCTGAAGCCGTTTTCGGCAAAATAATCAGCCACCAGGTTATGACTGCCCCAATCCTTAAACCCTTTAAATCCATGAGCGAAAATTACCAAAGGAGCCTTTTTAAGTGCATCGTCAAAAGTAAGGTCCATCAGCATGCTGCGGCCTTTTGCTCCCGGTATATTGAAGTATTGTTTTTTGATCATTTTTTTAATTGCTTCCTGTTCTTCCAGCGCACAATGCAATAATAGGTAAAGGTCACAACATAGGCAGGTATACCTTGTGATTATTTATTATATTTTTGCCTCATATAACAGGTAGGGCATACTATTGTGCCCCTTAATCAGTTAAGCTAACAACAAACACGTTATCAGTAATATGAAGCTATTTACCGCTATAATTTTAGCCATTCTTTTAAATACCACACTTGCCCCGGCGCAAAACACAGTAACCCACTCAGTAATAAGTTTTAAAATAAAAAACCTTGGCATTTATACCAGCGGTACGCTTAACGGCTTACAGGCAAAAGTTCATTTTGATCCGGCTAACCTGAATGCCGGCACATTGGAAGCATCGGTTGATGTAAATACATTGAATACCAATAGTTCGAGCCGCGATGAGCATTTAAAAAGTGATGATTTTTTTGACCTTGCCCATTATCCCAAGATCACGCTAAAATCCATTTCGTTTAAACATAAAAGCGGCAATAACTTTACGGGGTTATTTAATCTTACTATTAAAGACAAAACCAAACAAATGGAAATTCCATTTACCTATCTGGACAAAGGCAATACAATAATTTTAAATGGTAATTTTAAATTGAACCGTCTTGATTTCGGCGTGGGAAGCAATAGCCTGGTGCTATCAAACGATGTATTGGTTGCTATTGAGGCAGAGGTTGTGAAATAAAAGTCGAAAGTCCTTAGTCGAAAGTCTTAAGTCAAATTCAGACCAATACTTCCAACTAAGGACTTCTATATTTTTTTGACTCAAGACTACCGGCTCAAGACTTAGAACTGAAAAAATTATACTTTCACACGTTCAACATAAGTGCCGGTAGCGGTATCAACCTTTACCTTGTCGCCAATATTAATAAACAAAGGCACTCTAATTTCGGCACCGGTTTCAACGGTTGCATTTTTTTGCGCGCCGGTTGAAGTATCGCCTTTAACAGCAGGTTCGGTATAAGTAATCTCTAACTCGGCCGAGCCAGGGATTGAGCCCATAATTGGCTCCTCGCTTTCAAATGCAACAATTACGTTCATTCCTTCTTTAAGGAATTTAACAGCCGGGCCAAATAAAGCCTTCGGGATATTATGCTGATCAAAAGTAGAATTATCCATTACCACTAATTGATTGCCATCTTCGTATAAATACTGATAATTGTTAGTTTCAACGCGGGCTATGGTTACATCCTCATCGGTACGGAAACGGTATTCAACCAATTTGCCCGACTTCACATTGCGCATACGGGCCTGATAAAAAGCGCGTAAGTTACCCGGTGTACGATGTAAAAACTCTTCTACCTGCAACAATTCGCCATTGAAACGGAGGATGTTGCCATTTTTAATTTCGGATGCCTTTGACATAACATTATTATTGAGGCGCAAACTTAGAAACTTACGCGTAAATAAACAAGAGTCCCTTTTGAGGTGAAAGGCGAAAGGTAAAGGGCGAAAGGTGAAAAATATAATAACAAAGGCTGTTTTAGGTGAGAAATAAAAAGCCGCCAAAATCGATATCTACGCGATATCACATCAGCAAAAACCTTTCGCCTTTATCCTTTTACCTTTCGCCTAAATATGAATCTTTCACCTCAAACAACTACATTTGCACATCCAAAATTTGCACATCTAATTAATATGAGCGTTTCTTCATTAGCCCTGAATTTACATGGGTCTGAAATTATAAAAATTGCAGGCGAGATTAACGAGTTAAAAAGACAAGGACAAGATATTGCCAACTTAACTATTGGCGATTTTGATTCAAATATTTATCCTATCCCGGCCGAACTAAAGCAAGGTATTATTGAGGCCTACAACGATAACCAAACCAATTATCCACCTGCCGATGGTATGCTGAGCCTGCGCGAAAGTGTATTGGCATTTTTAAAGAACAGGTACGATTTAACTTACGGACCAAACCAAATCCTGATATCAGGCGGTTCAAGGCCGTTGATCTACTCTATATTTTTAGCAGTGGTTGATCCGGGTGATAAGGTGGTTTTTCCTGCACCGTCATGGAACAACAATCACTATTGCGATTTGCTGAAAGCCGAGGCGGTTATTATCCCAACGAGGCCTGAGCATAACTTTATGCCAACGGCTGCCGAAATTGCCCCGCACTTAAAAGGCGCTGCGCTGTTAGCTTTATGTTCGCCGCTTAACCCTACGGGTACCATGTTCACCAAAAAAGATCTGGAAGAAATTTGCGATCTGGTTATTGCCGAAAACAAAACCCGTAAAGCAGGCGAAAAACCGCTTTACCTGTTGTACGATCAAATTTATTCGCAATTAACTTTCGGCCATCACCAGCATTTTGATCCGGTTAGCCTTCGCCCCGAATTAAAGGACGTGGTAATATTTGTTGACGGCGGTTCAAAATGTTTTGCTGCTACCGGGGTACGTGTTGGTTGGGGATTTGGCCCTACGGGCGTTATCAGTCACATGAAAGCTATTGTGGGCCACATGGGTGCATGGTCGCCAAAGGCTGAGCAGGTTGCTATGGCTAAATTCCTTAAACAGGATGATAACGTTAACAACTACCTTGATAAATTAAAAGGCAATATCCAAAACAGCTTAACTACGCTATACGAAGGCTTTCAGCAATTAAAAGCAGAAGGGTTTAATGTAGATGCTATTGAGCCGATGGGCGCTATCTACCTTACCATAAAAATAGACTATTCGGGTAAAATCACACCTGACGGCGAGGTACTAAAAACTTCGGCTGATATTAATTTTTATCTGATTAAGGAAGCCAAAGTAGCTTTTGTGCCATTCTCGGCATTTGGCACCGGCGAAGAAGTAAACTGGTTCAGGGCTTCAGTGGGTGCAAGCACGCTTGAGGATATTCAAAAAATGATTCCGCGGATTAAAGAGGCATTGGCGAAGTTGAAGTAATTTGTTTGAATCAGAATTTTAGAATTTTCAGAATGACATTTTAAAATTCTGTTCATTCTTTAATTCTGAAAATTCTGATTCAGATATTTTTCATGCGCTTTTAATTGTAACAACGCCTCATAATGAGGCTCTAACCATTAAAGAGCCCATCATGAAAAAATTATACTTAGTGATTCTGCTGGTATTATTTATTGCTCATAATTCTTATTCGCAGCCATCGGCACAAAAAGACAGTATGGTTTACGTATGCGGTCCATGCGGCGGCGATTGTGACAATATAGCTTATGACAAACCAGGAATTTGTGCGCATTGCAATATGCCCCTGGTGAAAATGAGCTTAAGCGATTTTAAAAAGCAAATGGCTGCAAAGCCGGTAACCATTTGTTTCTATCTGCAGGATAATGTTGAAGTACTGGATTTTGCCGGGCCGATGGAAGTGTTCATCACCGCGGGGTTTAATGTAGTTACCGTTTCAAAAACGGATAAGCCCATCCGCTCAAAAACCATTTTATTTATAACGCCCGATTATACTATACAGGATGCCCCAAAAAGCGACATACTGGTTGTGTTTGGCGGCCCAACCCAGCCCACAACTGATGATCCGGAGGTAATGGCCTGGATAAAGGCACAGGCAAGCAATGATCAATATGTGATGTCGGTTTGCACAGGCGCGTTTATTTTAGGTAAGGCAGGTATTTTAGATAACCTTACTGCAACCACCTTTCACGCCGCCATTGATGATTTAACCAAGGCCTGCCCCAAAACAAAAGTTTTAGCCAACACCCGTTTTGTTGATAATGGCAACGTAATTACAACCGCTGGAATTTCGGCCGGGATTGATGGAGCTTTGCACCTGGTTGAAAAACTGCGTGGCAGAGTGTATGCTCAAGGCGTAGCCGCAACCATTGAGTACGATAAATGGGTACCGGAGCAGGGTTTGGTTTTGAGTGCTGGTAAGTAAGCGCGTTTATTTGTCTGAATCAGAATTTACAGAATTTTAGAATTTTTATGATGCTGCTTTGAAAATTCTGTTAATTCTAAAATTCTGGAAATTCTGATTCAGATATTCTTACTAATTTTTTTAGGATTTGGCATTTACTTTGTTCAATTTTACTTTATGAACAATTTGCCGCCATTAGCCGAGCGCATGCGCCCCAAAACCTTAGATGATTATGTTGGCCAAAAACATTTGGTTGGCAAGGGTGCGGTATTACGTAAAGCCATTGAATCGGGCTCGTTACCTTCGATGATCTTTTGGGGACCGCCGGGCGTAGGTAAAACTACGCTGGCCTTTATTATTTCTCAATCGCTGGATAGGCCGTTTTTCGCGTTAAGTGCCATCAACTCTGGCGTGAAGGATGTGCGCGAGGTTATTGAGAAAGCATCACAGCTAAAAGCCGAAGGCCAAACACTGCCCATTTTGTTTATTGATGAAATTCACCGTTTTTCCAAATCGCAGCAGGACTCCCTTTTGGGTGCCGTTGAACGTGGAATAGTTACGCTGATTGGCGCTACTACCGAAAATCCTTCGTTCGAAGTGATCTCGGCTTTGCTGTCGCGATGCCAGGTTTATATTTTGCAACCGCTGGAAGAAAGCGACTTGGTGAGTCTGCTGGAAAAAGCCAAAACAGAAGATGAGGTAATCAGTAAGAAGAATATCGACATAAAAGAAAATGAGGCTTTGCTGCGCTTATCAGGCGGGGATGCCCGTAAGCTGCTCAATATTTTTGAATTGCTCGTCAATGCCTTCAACACAAAAAAAATAACCATTACCAATGATGCCGTGCTGGAACATGTGCAGCAAAACATGGCGCTGTATGATAAAGCCGGCGAGCAGCACTATGATATTATTTCGGCCTTTATTAAATCCATGCGGGGGAGCGATCCCAACGGAGCCGTATACTGGCTTGCCCGTATGTTAACAGGCGGCGAAGATCCGCTTTTTATTGCCCGGCGGATGCTCATTCTTTCGTCAGAAGATATCGGCAACGCCAACCCAAACGCGCTGCTGCTGGCACAAAGTTGTTTTGAAGCAGTAAATAAAATAGGCATGCCGGAGTCGCAGCTTATTTTGTCGCAAACGGCTATTTACCTGGCAACATCGCCCAAAAGTAATTCGGCTACTACGGCTATCGGGGCGGCAATGGCCTTGGTGCAGCAAACCGGTGACCTGCCTGTTCCACTGCACCTACGCAATGCGCCAACCAGGCTTATGAAAAACCTGGGTTATGGAAAAGATTATAAATACGCCCACAGTTACGAGGGGAATTTTACCGACCTGGATTTTTTACCCTCCGAAATAAAAGGAACCAAGTTGTATAATCCCGGTAACAATTCGCGCGAGCTGGAATCAAAAGAGAAATTAAAAAAACTTTGGGGCGAGCGATATAAGTATTAGGGCGAAACCGACTAAAGAGGGTGTGTTCGCGGGAAGAATGAATAGAGACGCAACGCATTGCGTCTCTACAATATAAATATCAGGCGGCTGTAAATACTGCTAAAGCAGTTTCTATCCTTTTAACGGTTTCATCTTTGCCCAGCAAGGCCGCAATATCAAACACATGCGGACCAAATTTGCCACCCACCAGCATAATGCGGAAAGGTAGCATCAATTCACCAACTTTGATGGCTTTTTCTTCGGCGAGGGCTTTAAAGCTGGCTTCCAGTTCAGCGGGTTCTATGGTTGGTAATGTGTTTAGCTGGCCAATTAATGTGTTAAAGAAATCTGTTTTTGCGTCCGTCCATTTCGGTTTAACGGAGTTAACATCGTATTCCTTTGGCGTTTGAAAAAAGTAAGCTGCCTGCTGATAAAAATCGGGCAAAAGCACACAACGGTCTTTCACCTGGTCAATTACTTTAAGCAGGTAAGCATCGTCAGCAACTGCAACACCTTTATCTTTTAAAATGGTTTTTACTTCGGTCTTTAAACTTTCGGCTGTTGATCGTTTAATCCACTCGGCGTTAAACCACTTGGCCTTTTCGAAATCAAATTTGGCTCCGGCTTTGCTCACTCGCTCGAGCGAGAATTTGTCAACCAGTTCATCCAGTGTAAATATTTCCTGGTCGGTACCATCGTTCCAACCGAGGGTAGCCAAAAGGTTTAAAAATGCTTCGGGTAAAAAGCCCAGCTCGCGGAAACCGGGTGTAAGTTCGCCGGTTTTGGTATCAAGCCAGGTCATGGCATAAACCGGGAAACCAAGTCTTGCGCCATCGCGCTTGCTTAATTTGCCGTGTCCATCGGGCTTTAATATTAAAGGTAAATGTGCCCATATCGGCATATCTGCCTTCCAGCCTAAATAATCCCACAACAGCAAATGTACCGGTGCCGATGGTAACCATTCCTCGCCTCTGAAAGCATGAGTAATCTTCATCAGGTAATCATCAACCACTACGGCTAAATGATAGGTGGGCATTCCGTCGGCCTTTAACAAAACTTTATCATCAACCTGGCTGGTTTCAAAAGTCACCTGCCCGCGTATAGCATCGTTAAAGCTTACCTTTTCATCGGCAGGCATTTTTATGCGGATAACATGGGGCGTACCAGCTTCAAGCAATTCCATAACTTGATGGGTTGATAGTGATAACGAATTGCGCAAGGTATTGCGGTAAGCCAGCCCATATTGAAAATTAGGAATTTCCTTGCGGTTTTTGTCTAGTTCTTCGGGCGTGTCAAAAGCATAATAAGCATGACCCTGACCCACCAGTTTTTCGGCATACTCGCGGTAAATTGATTTACGCTCGCTTTGGCGATAGGGGGCAAAAGGGCCACCTGCAACCGGGCTTTCATCGGGGGTTATCCCGCACCATTTAAGGCAATCTAAAATATATTCTTCGGCACCTTCCACATAGCGGGTTTGGTCGGTATCTTCAATCCTTAAAACAAAAGTGCCATTGTGCTTTTTGGCGAACAGGTAATTAAACAACACGGTACGTACACCACCCAGGTGCAAACCACCGGTTGGGCTGGGTGCAAACCTTACTCTAACTTTTTTATCAGACATAGTGGGGCAAAGATAGGTTTATTAGTCCGAAAGTCGGGAAAGTCCGGAAAGTCCGAGAGTTTGTAAAGTTGGGAAGTGATAGGTGTAGAGAGGTAGACATTCTTTTATACGTATGAACTGGCTTAGCGGGATATTATTGTGCTTTTTTTATCTTTCCGACTTTACTGACTTTCGGACTTTCCCGACTTTTTACGTAATTTGGGCCAGTTTTCGGACTTTTCGGACTTTTTCGACTTTCGGACTTGTCTGTACCTCAAAAACGCATGAATCCATATCAACAGAAAAAACGCTGGAAATACTCGTTGCTCTCGTTTGCAATAGTGATAGCCAGTGGTTCATTATTATACACCAATTACCTGGTACGCAATATTGCGAAATCTGAACGTACGCGCGCACAAGTTTGGGCCATGAGTATGAAACAGGTTTTGGCATCGGACGATAATGATTTTTTAAATTATGTTTTTGCTGTACGCGATAGTTCTGTAGTACCGGCCATAGTTACTGATGAAAAAGACGATATTGAATTATCGCGCGGATTGGACCCTACCAAGGTATTCATAAAGCTTGCTGCCGAAGGCAATAAAAAGCTCAGGTATGATCCTGCATATTTCCGCTCGGAACTGGAGTATATGAAAAAGCAGCACGAACCGATAAAGCTTACTGTTTTAGGCACGCAATGGCTTGTTTATTATAAAGATTCGCCCCTGCTTACGCAGTTGAAAATTTTCCCTTATATCCAGCTTTCGGTAATCGCTATCTTTTTACTAATGGCTTATACTGCTTTTAGCTCGTCGCGCAAATCAGAACAAAACCAGGTTTGGGTTGGGCTTGCTAAGGAAACTGCACACCAGTTGGGTACACCTATATCTTCGTTAATGGCCTGGACAGAGCTGATGAAAGAAAAGTTTAATGCCGAGGAGGATCCATTGATTGCCGAAATGGAAAACGATATAAAGCGACTTGAAATAGTTGCCGACCGTTTTTCAAAAATAGGATCGAAACCGCAGTTGGAGGACCATAAGGTTTACGAAGTGGTTAAGGATTTTGTTGATTATTTTAGGGTACGGGTAAGTAAAAACATCAGCTTTGAAATGACCGGCAACCCGCATTTACAAGCTGGTTTAAATGTGCCCCTGTTTGACTGGGTGCTCGAAAACTTGCTGAAGAATGCAGTAAATGCTATAGAAGGAAAAGGAAAAATTAAGGTAGATATATCAGGCAATAAAATAAAAAAGCAGGTTTTTATTGATATTACAGATACCGGCAAAGGGATTCCGCGATCAAAGTTTGATACCGTGTTTCAGCCGGGGTATACTACCCGCAAACGTGGCTGGGGATTGGGCCTGTCGTTAACCAAACGAATGGTAGAGAACTACCATAACGGGCAGATTTTTGTGCGCGACTCGGAAGTAGGAAAAGGAACAACTTTTAGAATTGTATTAAAAAACATCAGACATGATAAGCAGACCACAACCCGATGAATACTCGGTTTTCCCCTCAAGATATATCAATTTGGTGGGTAATGCCCCTATATTAGAGGTGCTGGAATATCAGCAGCAGAGCACCTGCGATTTATTTACAGCGGTACATCCTGATAAAGCCGCTTACGCTTATGCCGAAGGAAAATGGACCATTAAGCAGGTTTTAGGACATATAATTGATACGGAAAGGGTATTTGCTTACCGGGCGCTTGTATTCTCCCGCGAGCAGATTGAACTGGCGGGGTTTGATCAGGACGTTTATATGGCTAATTCTTCTTTCGAGAGCCGTTCAATTATAGATCTGGCTAATGAATTTAAAATCATCCGTCAGTCAACTCTTTATCTTTTCCGCTCTTTTACTGAAGCGCAGTTAACGCAAAAAGGGATTGCCAGCGGCAATCCAGTTTCTGTAAGGGCTTTAGCTTATATGATTGCCGGGCACGAGATCCATCATATAAATATCCTTAAGGAAAAGTATTTTGTTGATTAGGTTTATTGAGTTGATTGGTTGATTAGGTTGGTATTACTTCATCAACCAACTCATTTATTCGGGTTTATCAATTTTGTCGTATTTGTCGGCATCCTTCTTTTCAAGAAGATAGGATATAAATAAGCCCAATCCGCCAAATATTGCGATAAGTGAAAAATAAACTGCCGGATTTTCATCATCCATACTTTTAAAAACAGTATGATCCAATAAATAAGCTAAAAATAAACCAACTCCTGCGCCTATTAATAATAGTCCCCATTTTAGAGTTTGAAAGGGAGCTGTTTGTGGCTTGTATCTGCGTGGGTCCATGCCCCGTTCAATCATTGCCAATCTTTCGCGTTTATGCAGGTAAACAATACCAAAAACCATTGTGAACAATGCTACCGGTACTAAAATCCCTGCCATAATGCCAAATTCTGCTGTACGATCCATAATATTTAATTCTTTTAAAGTTAGTAATTTGTTGTTGTTTTAAACACCATTGTTGGTGTATTTGCAAGCTATGACCACAGTGTTTTAAATGAGGTTACACTTTTTTTGAAAAAAGTTTGCAGTGGGCAGTATTCAGTTGGCAGTTTTTGGAATAGTTTGCAGTGGGGTAGTATATTAAGGATCAGTTTGCCGTATAGCGATGGGTTTAAAACCCATCGCTATGGAAAAAAATCCGGTTGAATATTTTAGTACGTTTGCCCTGACTGCAAACGGCAAACCGGGAACTGCCAACTGAAAAACAACTATCTTTACAAAAGGTGTAACCTTAAACAGCAACACGGCGTCAGAGAGCTATAACAGATGCAAAGCAAGCTTTCAGATATAGAATTGATAGAACAAACCCTGATCGGTAATCAAGCGGCGTATGCCGATTTGATTAAGCGTCATCAGCGTTTTGTATTTACATTGGCCATGCGCTTTGCAAAAAGCAGGGAAGATGCTGAGGAGATTGCCCAGGATTGTTTTATAAAGGCGTATCGGTCGCTGGCGTCATTCCAAGGGCAATCAAAATTCAGTACGTGGTTGTATAGTATTGTTTATACTACTGCCATGACATCTTTGAGAAAGAAAAGAGTTGCAACAGACTCTATTGATGATGAGAATACCTACGTCCAGATAGAAAATCAATCGTCGGCTTATGATGTTAATAATGCCGAAAATAAATCAAGATCATTTTATCTGAACCAGGCCATAGAGCAGCTTCTGCCCGATGATGCCGCTATTATAACCATGTTTTACAAAGGTGAGCAATCACTGGAGGAAATAGGGCAGGCATTGGGGATGGAAGCAAATACTGTTAAGGTAAAATTATTTAGGGCGCGCCAGCGTTTAAAGGAGAAGCTGGAGCGTAATTTAAAACACGAAGCTAAGGAATTGATATGAGCAGCATAGAGGAAATACTTTGGAACTATATTGATGGCAATTGCACAACGGATGAGCAAAAAGCCATTAGTACACTTATTGTGCAGAATGAGGCTTACCGGCTTAAGTACCATGAGCTGCTGGCCCTTAATGCAGAATTTGCAACCATTGAACTGGATGAGCCCCGGATGGCCTTTACTTATGACGTAATGGAGGCTATCCGTACGGAGCATGCACAGCAGCCGCTTAAGGCAGCAATTAATAAAAAGATAATTTTGAGTATCACCATATTTCTTGTGACTACAATAACGGCCTTATTAGTGTACACTTTATCGAGTGTGAGTTGGCCGGCAACTGCGGGGCCAATTCAAATTCCGGTGGGTTTAAAAATGCCAGATGTTGGCCATTTACTGTCAAAACCAGTGATGCAGGGGTTCCTGTTTTTTGATGCAATATTGGCAATGTTCCTGTTTGATACCTACTTACGCCGTAAAAAAACGGCGGCCGGGATTTAAGTGTATTACAAAAACTACAGTGTTGTTGTCTGTTTTTTAAGACTTTTGTCAATGCAGTTTCATTAAATTCAATAAACGGCTGCCAATAATAACTCTTGGTATAGTAATTGTTAAGATAATATCAGACTGGTAATCTTACCAGTTCAATTGTGATAAGGTTTAGGTTGAAAGCCCCCAAACAGCAAGTGTGAGGGGGCTTTTATTTTGCCTGTGCCTCGTCTTAAAGTGTCAGAGGTCTAATCACTTCTTATGTTTTGGCTTGATACCGGCCTTTTGTCCAATTTCAAAAGCTATAATTTTTGCAGCAATAGCGGGGAGGCGTTGTTTTAGCCAGGCTTTCTTTAATGACGAATCAGCTGCTATTACAATCTCATTATCCTCTATTTTGGCCAGCAAAGTCGGAACCTTCATGCCATCATAAAATTCAATAACTTTAAAGGTCTTGCTAAATTCATTAATGTGTTGTAAATTTTTCTGATAAACCCCTTTTATGGTATCCGGCGCAACATAATGGCCACCCTCCAGTACTCGCTGTCCAACCCGGGCAATACAGTCGTTCACCTTATCAAGACACAAATAGTTCAGTTGGATTTGATAACCATTGTTTTCAAACAGATCAAGGTATTTCCAATAGTCGGCATGTGAAAGCGGTGTTTCTAATACAAAATGACTTTTGTTCGCGATAGCCTTCTTCATTTCACCCACAAGCTTTTCCTCCATCAACTCGGTCGCTTTTTTCGTTATTAAGGTATTGGAAATATGTTGTGCGGTTAATTCAAGTTCAAACTCCGAGCGGGCTTAATCACGGTCGAAAGACCAAATGCCAACAAAAGCCTCTGGCAGCATGGATTGAATATGTGTGGATTTGCCTGCGCCATTGGGGCCGGAAATAACTAAAAGAGTGGGTTTAGAATAATCCATATTCCTTACGAACCCGATCAGCCTCAGGAGCTTTTAGCACCTGAATAACCTTTGACTTGAATTTTGGTCCCTCGGCAAATACTTCCTGAAGTTCAATACGACCATCTGGAAACTCCCGATAAACCTGCCCATCTGGTAGTTGATCCGAAAGGATCAGAAAAGGAAGATTTTTACTGAAATTTCTGGAACGCAAGTTCTTTATCGTAACCAGATACTTTTCGTCTTTAACAACAACTTCGATATCTGCAGCTTCCATATTTAATGTTTTGTTCTATAGTAATGAAGATTGTCTATATGTAAAAATACAAAAAATCCCCAAAAAAATCAAACTTATCAAAGCCTTCAGAGGCATTTGTGCTTTTATTGTTATAGCAGTTTTAAATAAATTCCTGGAACAATCCATAGGCGTAACTAACCGGCATCTTTTTTAAAATATTACTTCTTTGAACCAGCCGGCAGGGTAAACCGCACCTTATCTTTTGACAGCGCGCCGTTCTTTTTATAAAAAGCGATTGCCGGGGTGTTAAAGTCGGGCGTTTGCCATTGTACGTTTACGCATTGCTTTTCGGCGGCCAGCGCTTTTAACCTGGCCAGTATTATGGAGCCGATACCCATACCCCGAAAGGACGACCGGATATATAAACAGTCCATATAGATAAAGAAAGCGGCATCCCAGGTTGAATAATCATAGGTAAAGCTACAAAAGCCATTTACCTTATCGTCTATTTCAATCACCCAGCACTTCAGTTGGCTGTTCTCGCGGAAAAGTTCCGCTTCCAACCGCTCTTTCTTTCCTTCGCCGTTATAGGCAGCTTGTTCATAAGCCGTGTGCTCTTCAATCAACAACATCAGCTCGTTCAGGTCATTCTCCTTTATTTCTCTTATCAGGTACTTACTCATCAGCTGGTCAGTTCTTCGTGCAGGTTATCTACAAAGTCGGTGATATATTTCTTCTTGGCATCTTCATGCCTGATGGCGGCGTAATGTGTGCGTGATAAGCCGCGTGGTCCAATTCTTACAAGCCGGAGATCAGGCGAGGATACAAAAGGCTTTAGCGCCCAGCCGGGCAAGGTCATGATACCCATGCCCGATTTCACCATTTCCAGTGCAACCTCTGTTAGCGGAATAGCGGTGATCTGCTTCGGCTGAACTTTGTGCCCTTTTAAGAAATGCTGATACACGGTTACGGTTTCCAGCGGATAAGAGTGAATAATGAGTGTTTGATCTGCGAAATCTTCGGCGCTAAGAAATTTCTTTTTGGCCAGTTCGCTTTCGCAGTGAACGATCGCCATCACCTCATCCTTAAACAACTCGATATATTTAATGCTTTTGTCTTCTGCCGGGTCAGATGTAATACCGACATCCAGTTCATTCTGCAATAGTTTTTCCAGTGGTTTATGGGTAGCCTCGATGACGATCTTTACTTCCAGTTTAGGATAAAGGACGTTCATTTTGATTAAAAAAGATGGGAGCCAGTGATAGCTGGTATAGCATTCCGTACTGATGCGGATAGAGCCCGCATGGCCCCCGCGCATATCATTTACTTTCTCCATCGCTGTGTTCAGTTCGGCCAGTACTACAACTGCGGTATCGTACAGTATCTTGCCTTCATCTGTCAGCAACCATTGGTTTTTGGTGCGGTAAAAGATCTTTGCGCCTATCCTTTCTTCTATATCTTTTAGCTGATGACTTACGGCAGATTGAGTAAGGAACAGTTTCCCTAAAGATTTGGTGATACCCTTTTCTTCGGCTATTGTCTTAATCAAATTAAGGTGTCTTATTTCCATGATCAAAAATAGGTTATTATTCAGCATTCAGAATATGAAATATCTGCATGATCACTTGCTTTAGAACTCATTAGCAACCGATGTTGCCTGGACCTAATTTTACTTCTATCAAAAAAAACAAAAAAATGGAAGCAGCAATTCAACACTATCAAAACAAACTGGCATTTGAAATGGACCCTTCGGATCTGTTTGATGCATTGGAAGCCAAACAAAATGTAATCGCTATTGATGCAAGGAAAGATTTTGCCTTTGTAAAGGAACACATTCCGGGAGCCATCAATCTGCCGCACAGAATGATGAATGCGGAAACTACTGCCGATTTTGACAAAGAGGCCATTTATGTGACCTATTGCGACGGCATAGGTTGTAACGCATCTACCAGAGGCGCGCTAAACATGGCTAAGCTGGGCTTTAATGTGCGGGAACTGATTGGCGGAATTGAATGGTGGAAGTTTGACGGCTATGAAACAGAAGGAACACACCAAACCGTTGGTCTGCAAATCCAATGCGCCTGCTAAACCAAAGGGGGAATAAAAACAGGCAGGGCCCGGTGGAAGCTTTGCCTGTTTTTACATTTTAATAAATCAAGCAACTTTCGGCTTGAAATAGTTCAGCTGATTTATCAACAACGCAATCACAATAACCAAAAGGCAGCCTATGGCATTAAGCCATAAATAGGCCACTACTTTGTTGTAACCTAAAATACAAATAGTTATCTCGGTAACAATAGCGGCTATAAAAACGGAATTGCCTCTTATTTTTTTTAGGTAGAAAGCTACCACAAATACGCCCAATATGGTACCGTAAATGTATGAGCCTAATTCATTAACATACTCCAGCAGGTTGCCTACTTTGCTGGCGTAAAGGGCCATTAACACACAAACCACGCCCCAAAATACCGTTGCAAGGCGTGATGCGTTTAAGTAATTTTTATCGCTTGCATTGGGGTTAATAATGCGTTTATAAATATCAACTACACTTGTTGACGCCAGTGAATTTAAAGCACTTGCCGTTGAGCCCATGGAAGCCAGAAAAATAATGGCTATCAGCAAGCCGATTAATCCACGCGGTAAATAATGGGTAACAAAGGTGAGGAACACGTAATTAGTATCGTCGGGATTGGCCTTGTCGTTATTTTTTTTCATCAGGCCGATGCCTTGCGTGCGGATGTCGGCGGCTTGTTTGTCGGCAGTCTTGAGGGCAGTTTGTGCGTTGTTTATCCGGGTTTCGTCTTTGCTGTCCAACGCAGCAACTAAATCATTTGCTTTGTTTTTTCGTTGTTCAAAAGCGGCAGAATACTGGCTTTCGAGCTGATTATATTGCGGGGCGTAATTGCTTTTCTTTACCTGGTTAACCTCGTACTGGTTAAAAAACATGGGCGGCCGGTTAAACTGGTAAAAGGCAAAAACCAAAACCCCTATCAACAAAATCAAAAACTGCATGGGTATTTTAACCAGTCCGTTCATGATGAGGCCGAGGCGGCTTTGGCCAACAGAGCTACCGGTTAAATAACGGCCCACCTGGCTTTGGTCGGTACCGAAATAAGAGAGCTGCAAAAAGAAGCCGCCGATAATGCCACTCCATATATTATAGCGATTATTAGGGTCAAACTTCCAATCAATCACATTCATACGCCCCAGTTTGCCCGCGAGTTTAATAGCATGTGTAAATCCAACGCCTTGCGGCAATAGTCTTACCACCATTACCCCGGCAAAAAACATCCCTAAAAAAATAATGCTCATTTGCAGCAGTTGCGTATAGGATACTGCCTTTGTGCCGCCGTAAACCGTATAGAATATTACCAGGCCACCAATAAAAAGCGTAGTAAAAACGGTATTGATACCCAATATGCTTGACAGGATGATAGACGGCGCATAAATAGTAATGCCGGTTGAAAGACCGCGCTGTACCAGAAACAGAAAGGAAGTTAGCGCACGTGTTTTAAGATCAAAACGTTGCTCCAAAAACTCATAAGCGGTGTATACTTTAAGACGATGGAATATGGGTACGAAGGTAACGCAAAGTACAATCATGGCCAGCGGGAGGCCAAGGTAGAATTGAACAAAGCGCATCCCATCGGCATAAGCCTGCCCCGGGGCCGACAAAAACGTAATGGCGCTGGCCTGCGTAGCCATTACCGACAGGCCCACATGGTACCATGACAGGGAACGGTTGCCCATCAGGTATTGGTCGATGTTTTTATTGGCGCCGCTTTTCCAAACACCATAAATTACGATGGTGAGCAGCGTAATGCCAAGAACAATCCAGTCGGTTAAGCTCATTCAAAACTTATGGTAATGAGCCAGAAAATAAAAATCAGGAGAACCAGCCAGCCAATAACAATGGCATAAAACTGGTTCCAGTTACGTATAAATGATGGCAGATCAGGATCAGGAGTTTTCGCTGCCATCAACCAAAGTCTTCACAAAAAAGCGAGCGAATAAAAAACCAACGATACCCAAAAAAACTATCTGGATAATACTACCGTTGAGAACAACGCCAGTAAAAAGGCCGCTAAATAAGCCAACAAGGTTGTATATGTTACTGTGGTTCTCTTCTACTTCGTGATGATGTTTCATGTTTTCAGTTATATAATGCAAAGTTATATTTAAAAAGTATTTAAGCCTAATTCAAAGGCGGATTTTTGGGCTTACTTAGTAAATTTATACGCAGACTATTCTCCGCAGGTAATTGCTAAATGAATGCTATTATTGGAGAATACATCTGCTATTGGTTCGAAACATTTCTTATATTTGAGTTATGGACACAATGCAGATAGATATACTGGCCCCCAAAGCACGCAAGTTACTTAAAAACCTTGCTGAAATGAATCTTATTGCTATCCGGAAACCATCAGACGATCAATTTTTAAGCCTTGTAAATAAAATACGGGCGAAAGCTAAAAATAGTCTGCCATCTTTAGATGAGATTACTAAAGAAGTAGAAATTGCAAGGTCAAAAAGATATACGGATGCAAAAAAACAAAGTAATCATTGATACCAATCTTTGGATTAGTTTTTTGCTGACGAATGACCTTTCAATGCTTGACACAATTATTGAAGGCAACAAGTTATCACTCATTTTTAGTCAGGAACTGATTGATGAATTTATAGAAGTTACACAATGAAGCAAATTCAGAAAATACTTTGCATTAGATGATGTAGAAGATTTGCTTAAAATAATCAGAACCAAAGCATTATTTATTACCGTAACAAGTGAAGTTACCGCATGCCGGGATGTTAAAGACAATTTTTTATTAGCATTGGCTCTTGATAGCAAAGCAACATATTTGATAACCGGCGACAAAGATCTGCTTGTGCTTCAAAAATATGGTAACACAAAAATCCTGACCATGAGTGAATATCTAGCTGACAAATAACAACACAGTCGGCATCCTTGCGGAAATTTTTCAAAAAAGTTTTTTTACTATAATGCCAAATTCACGTTAAAGACGAGTTGTGTATTCAGGTCGCCTTTAACATGAATTTGTTGTGCCGCATATAATTTATTGAATAACATTTTTAGGCTTACTTAGTAAATTTATAAACAAGCGATATGCGCCCGGTACTCCGGCAGGTAACTGCCTGAAAAATGCAAGCGAGGTGTATACAAACCGGCCTTCGCCGTAATTGCCAACTATTAGTGAGCCATCATTTGGTGCTTCGCCCGGGTCGTTCATTTGCAATACAGTTTTATATTGGGGATCAATATCGTTTACAAAATATAACCCACGTTCTTGTATCCAGCCGTTAAAATCATCCTGGGTTATGGTGTTTGGATAGTTAAGCACAGGATTTTGTTTGTCTAAAATGGTGATCTTGGCATCCTCATCGGTAACTCGTTTGTTTACCACTTGAAATGGGTAGGGCCCTATTTGTTTGGTAACTAAGCCCGCGTTATTATTATACTGTATCAACAGATTGCCGCCATTTTTTACATATTCAAGTAATTTGGGTTGCTCAATAGCCAAACGAGGGTTTACGTTGTAAGAGCGTACGCCGGTAACAATAGCATCGTAGCCTGATAGGTCGCCGTTTAAAATTTCATTTTCGCCAAGCTCATGCACCTCATAGCCTACTTGTTTAAGGGCATCGGGTACTAAATCGCCGGCTCCTGTTATGTAACCAATTTTTTTGCCTGCAATTTTTAAGTTAACGTCAATCAGTTTTGCCTGCGCGGGGGGGAACAGGGTGATATTAGGCACATGGTCATACCTGATGTGTTGTATGCCCATTGAATACGGTTTGCCGTTTACATTGGCTACTACATTTAAAACAGCGGTTTTTGATTCGTTATTTGTGGGGCTAACGGTAAAAACAACCTCCCATTCATCGCCTTTATTTTTATCAGCAAAATCAAATTTCTCCGGACTAACTTTCCAGCCTTCCATAGGCGCGATGCTGGTGCTGCCGCTTGCTTTAGTAAAGCTTCTTAATTTAACGCGGATGGCCTGCAGTTGCCCGCTGTTAAAAATATAATCCTTGCTTTCAACATTGGCCGTAACGGGTGGCGTTATCTCCAGTGGCTGGTAGACTTCGCCTCTAACAGGATCAACATATTTGTAAACCAGCCTGCGCAGATAGTGGATAGGCTTGCCTTCAATAATAAATTCAAAATCAGCTTCTGGCAGGTCGGGATTTTCGGGGTTGCCTACAGAAAGCTGATCGGGAATGTTGTATGTGCCTTGTGTATGTGGCGTTTGTAGCCAGTAAGGTTGTGTTATTTTAGCAGCAATGGCAGAGGTATTAAAAGTTTGCAATTGATTTGCCGGAATTACCTCGCCATTATAATTATTTGTTTGCTGCGCGATGCCGATGCTATTGAGTTTTACGTTATTACTGTAACGATTAAGCACTTGCGAATGAATATTTATACTATCGCCCAAAGCATAAGATGGTTCGGCGGTATAGCTTTCAAACCATAAACCGGCGGATGCGGCTATCAAATTATCGAGTTCCTTTAATTTTTGAACGCGCCAATAATCGTCAGATACTTTTTCAACCTGGCTACGCAATTGAACCAGTGCGGGAACTGATTTTTCGGGAGCATTAATATCAAAGCTTTTGTGGATGATTTCAAGGCCGCCTTCAATGGCCTCGCCATCTTTTAGCCTCTTCCAGGTGGTATTAATGCCATCCATGAGTTCAGTTTGCGGTGCATCGCCCAAAATAGTTTTAAAATACTCGAAAGATTCGCCGCGTTGCCTGGCCGAGCCAAAGCCTTGTGTTTTATGGTTAGAGCGGCTTTCGGCAGCTAATTCGCCATAGCCTTTACCAATAATAGGGTTATAAACGCCAACATCAATTTTAAACTGGTTGGGGCTTGTTGTATTTATTGTTCCAAAACTAAAGGTGTTCCATAGTAAGCGTTTGGCCTGCCATGGCTTTACATATTGCAATTGCTCGGGGAAACGTTTAGGGTCAGCCGCTGCGGTAAAGGCCTCCTGCGCTAAAATTGCCGAAGCGGTATGATGCCCATGGCCGCCTTCGCCGGTTGTAGGAAAGCGGCATATAATTACATCGGGCCTAAATTTGCGGATCACCCAAACCACATCGCTTAAAACCTTCTCTTTATCCCAGATCTTCAATGTTTCTTCAGGGCCTTTTGAAAAGCCAAAATCATTTGCGCGGGTAAAAAACTGTTCGGCGCCGTCAACTTTACGCGCCGCCAAAAGTTCCTGCGTGCGAATCAAACCTAAAAGTTCTCCCTGCTCGCTGCCCAGCAGATTCTGGCCGCCATCGCCGCGGGTTAATGATAAATAGCCGGTGCGGTAATGCTTTTCCTGCGCCATGTAAGCCAGCAGACGGGTGTTTTCATCATCAGGATGTGCGGCTACGTATAATACGCTGCCCAATACATCCAGCTTTTTAAAGTTTTGCTGAATGGTTACCAAATCGGAAGGGAGCGCTGTTTGGGCAAATACAGACTGGATAGCAGATACAAACAAGAGTGCGGCAATAAGCTTAATGCGGTTCATAACAGCAAATATATTGAAAGATAAATGGCAAATTTTCTATGTATCAACAATTTAACAATTGTCTTTTATTTTAAATAGATAAGCTATATTTGATTCAATTCGCTCGCCCCTTAATATAAACTGGTTAAAAAGGCATCACTGATTGCTGTTGTTGGGGCAAAACAATTCTTATTTGACGTTTGTTAATCAATTGATTAGTTTTTACTGGCTGTCTATCAACTCATTACAGAATATTACACAAAAATGATTATATCAATCAATCGTTTGATTAATTTTGTGTTAATAAAGCAATGGATAAAGACAAAATAGATAAGAAAGACCATATCCTGGATGTTGCTGAAAGAGTTTTTTCAGATCACGGATTTGATGGTGCCTCTACCCGGATGATATCCGGTGAAGCAGGTGTGAACATGGCTATGCTTAATTATTACTTTGGATCAAAAGAAGGATTGTTTCTGGCAGTTTTTGAACGTAAAATATCCTCGTTTCAAACACTGCTACAAAATATAGGTAATGACGGCAGCATGTCATCATGGGACAAACTGGCAAAATGCATTGACAATTATGTGGAGCGCATTATTGTTAACAATTGTTTCCAAAAATTGATAAACCGGGAACTTTCAATCAACAGTCGGGGGGAGCTTACAGATAAGATCACCGAAATATTGATGGTTAACGTGCACGAAATAAAAAAAATACTGGATGAAGGTATAAGGAACAAAAGCTTTTTTGCTGACATTGATTCTGAATTACTGATCACCACCATTTTTGGCACAAAAAATTATATAATAAATACTCCTCATATATCAACCTTTTTGCTGGGGCACGACATAAGAGACGAAAAGTATTTAGAGGAAATACTTAAGCCCCGTATAAGGATATATATGAAAAGACTTTTAAAAGCTTACTTAATGAATGACAATGACAACACAAAATAATAAAAAACCCGACCCTCATCTTTTTAAAAAAGTGATCACAATTTTTAAACGTTACGCCGCCCCCGCATTATTAATTACAATGTTGTTTGGCGAAACAACATTGGCGCAGGACCGCGTAATTACGCTTGACGAAGCCGTTAAACTTGGCCTTCAAAACAGCAAGGTGTTAAAACTGTCGCAGGCAAAAATTGACCAGGCAGTTTCGCAGTATAACCAGGCAAAAGATGGTTCAAAGCCAACAGGAAGTGTAGGCTTTGGTTATGATCGTGCCGAAATACCTGCAAACACGCTGAAATTTGGAGACCAAACTATTGGCTTACCTAAAAATGCTAATGCCTATTTAGGAACGCTATCATTAAATGAAGTTATTTTTGGCGGCAACAAAGTAAAATACGCCAAAGAATCAACCGAACTGTTAACACAAGTTTCGCGTTTGGATGCTGATAATGATAAAGATCAGATCACTTATGACATTATTAACTCTTACTATAACCTGTACAAGGTGCTGCAAAGCAAAAAAGTAGTTGAGCAAAATTTAACCACTGTTGATGCACAGATCCATCAATCGCAAAGGTTTTTTGACCAGGGGTTGGTAACTAAAAATGATGTGCTGCGTTTCCAGCTGCAACGTGCAAACATCGAGCTAAACAACATCGACCTTGAAACTAACCGTAAAATAATTAATTATAACCTTGATGTGTTATTGGGCCTGCCCGAAACCACTGAGCTGGCTATCAGCGAAATTAACGAGGCCGATAGGGAAATAGCACCATTGCCTAATTATATAGATACCGCTATGGCAAACCGTATTGAAGTTAAACAACTTGACATACGCACCAAAGTTGCCGAAACAAGTATTAATAGCATAAAAGGCACTTTGTCGCCAACGCTTGCAGCATCGGGCAGTGCTTATTATATCAATGCTACAGGCAACCCGCTTCCGAAAAGTGGCAATTATATTACACCGATGGTACTTGGTTTAAACCTGTCATGGAATTTTTCGAATCTATGGAACAATAAAAACAAAGTAGCCGAAGCAAAAATACAGCGCGAGGAAGTGATCGACACTAAAAACATCACTATTGATAATGTTAAAAAAGAAGTAAATCAGGATTATCAAAACTATACAATGGCTTTGGAGAAGATTAAACTTTTACAAACGTCAATTGAACAGGCCGGTGAGAACAATAAAATTTTGGAATCAAAATACAAAAGCAACATTGCTTCGGCTACCGATCGTGCTGATGCAGAAACCTTGCTTTACCAGGCACAAATTAACCTTGCTTTAGCAAAAGCTGATGCTGGTTTAGCTTACTATACCCTACTAAAATCAACCGGAAAACTTAATAAATAATACTAAAACCCTAACAATACATACAATGGCAAAGGCACACGAAACACAGGAAAACGAAACCAAAAAGAAACCAAACAGAGTACTCCCTATTATTTTGGGCTTAGTGCTGGTAGTGGGTATCATTTTCGGGATCAAAGAATATATCTACTACGGCAAACATGTTGATACGGATGATGCACAGATTGACGGCGACATAAGCCCGGTAGTATCACGCGTAGGTGGATATGTTGACAGCATTTATTTTGAAGAAAATACCCATGTGAACAAAGACCAGATGCTGGTAAAAATAGACGACCGCGACTACAAAGTAAAAGTAGAACAAGCAGAATCGGCCGTAACAGGCGCAAGCGCAAATATCAATGTTGGTCAGTCACAAATTATCGCCTCATCTGCTAACTCTTCAAGTGCAAATGCACAGGTTGAATCAGCAGCTGCACGTTTAGATAAGGTTAAAAAAGATTACCAACGCTATGCAGACCTTGTAAAAGATGGTTCTATAACCCAACAACAATTTGATCAGGCTAAAGCCGATCTGGAAGTAGCACAAGCTAATTACAAAGCCGCGCAAGAGCAATACAAAGCAGCCGTTGAGCAAATAGGTACTACAAAAAGCCAACTGAATGTTACCCATACAGGTGTTGACCAAAGGCAAGTTGATGTTGACTATGCAAAACTACAGCTTTCATATACCAATGTTAAATCGCCATCAAGCGGTATCGTATCAAAAAAGAATGTTCAGATAGGCCAATTGGTACAAGCCGGACAAACTTTGTTTTCGATAGTAAATGATAACAGCATATACATTACGGCCAACTTTAAAGAAACTCAACTGGATAATATCCACGACGGACAAAAAGTAGAAGTTGATGTTGATGCTTATCCAGAAATGAAAGTAACCGGAGTAGTATATAACTTTTCACCTGCAACAGGCGCTAAGTTTTCATTACTGCCACCGGATAATGCAACAGGTAACTTTGTGAAAGTTGTACAACGTATCCCGGTGAAAATAAAAATTAGCGGAAGCGCAGAAGACATCGCAAAATTACGCCCCGGAATGAGCGTAAATGTATCTGTTATTATAAAAGACTAATTGCCCGATTGATAGTCATTAGTCCGGAGTTGAATTACTTTTCGCTTCGAGACTTATGGCGCGGGTTTGAGTCTGAATAGATTTTATAATCAATACAAATAAAAGATAATGGCTGAAACAGGCTTTAAAAAATGGATCATCACCATTACGGTAATCGTAGCTTCGTTACTGGAGCTGATTGATACCACGATTGTGAATGTATCCTTACCCCAAATACAGGGTAATTTGGGCGCAACTCTGGAGGATGTGGCCTGGGTGGTTACCGGTTATTCGGTGGCAAACGTAATTATATTGCCCATGTCTGGCTGGTTAGGAAGTCGGTTTGGACGTAAACAATACTTTATAACATCTATAATTGTATTTACAATAGCTTCTTTTTTATGCGGTAATTCTACCGGATTAAACGAGCTGGTATTGTTCAGGATAATTCAGGGAGTTGCAGGGGGCGGACTAATTTCAACCTCACAGGCAATTTTAGTTGAAACCTGGCCGCGTGAGCAAATTGGTACGGCAACGGCCCTGTTTGGGCTGGGCGCGGTTGTAGGGCCTACTGTAGGGCCTACAATAGGCGGTTATATTACCGACCATGCCACCTGGAGATGGATATTTTATGTAAACATTCCGGTAGGAGCGGTTGCTGCATTTTGTGCATACACCTTTATAAAGGAAACGCCCAAGGACGCGAAAGGAAAACCGATAGATTGGTGGGGTATTGGACTGCTGGCCGTTTCCGTTGGCAGTTTGCAAACCATCCTGGAAAAAGGTGAGTCGGAAGATTGGTTTGCAAAACCTTATATCCTTGTACTTACCATAGCTGCCGTGCTTGGCGTGATCTGTTTTATATGGCGCGAATTGAGTACCGAACACCCGATAGTAAACTTTGCTATTATGCGGCACCGAAGCTTTGCCGTGGGGATGTTTACGTCCTTTGTACTCGGCTTCGGCCTCTATGGGTCGGTGTTTGTGTTCCCGGTATTTTGCCAGAATTTGCTTGGCTTTACGGCACAACAAACAGGTGAGCTATTGTTCCCCGGCGGGTTATGTACTATTATAATGATGCCATTTATAGGCAAGATGCTTAATGGTGGTATCCCGGCGCAGTTTATGGCTACTATTGGTATGTTTTTGTTCTTTGTGTTTACAACAATGTTAAGCAACTCAACACTCGCTACCGGTCAGCAAGATGTATTAATTCCTCTTTTAATAAGGGGTGTTGGTATGGCGCTGTTATTTGTACCGCTTACTACCCTGGCAATTGCCGATTTAAAGGGACCTGAGTTAGGACAAGGTACAGGCTTAAACAACATGATGCGCCAGTTAGGTGGTTCGTTTGGTATTGCGGTATTAACTACCATTATACACATCCGTAGCGCCTTTCACCGCAGTAATTTGTTGGTTAATATTAACCCGTATAACCCAAACTTTAACCAAAGGCTTAATATGCTAACGCAAGCCTTTATAGCTAAGGGCAAATCAGCAATAGATGCGGGGCACATGGCTTACGCGGCTATTGAAGGCACTGTAACGAGACAATCTTTGTTATTAACTTATGATGATGCTTATTGGATCTCGGGGTTGGTAATGCTATTCTCTATACCGCTACTTTACTTACAGCCATTTAAAAAAGCTGTAAAAATGCCGGTAGACGCTCACTAAAAAGCGAAAAGCCGTTCCAGTTTTACCGGAACGGCTTTCCCCAAAAAAAACTTACAATTAAAATTTTATCAGCACCCGGGATATCAATTGCATTGAACTGATGCAAAAATAAACCCTGGTTTATTTAATCTAGATTGTAAATCTACAAGTTTTTACCCGAAAAAAGCAAATTTTATTTAATAACAAATTGTTATTTATGAAGATTAGATGAAAATTTATTGAATTGGCAATTTTTTTTAAAAAATCTGTGAAGAGAGACTATTTGATAGCGGTAAAATATTAATTTTTTACTGCGGATGATTGTAAAATGATCAGCCTGGGATGTAAATAGCTGATTAATAACAACGTAAACAAGCGCAAAATTTAAGAACAGAGGGCCATTTTTATACTTAAATGGATTAAAATAAAAAAAATAGAAAAACAACTTGTGCAATACAAAATGGTTTGTATATTTGCACACCCAAAACGGAGTGGTAGTTCAGCTGGTTAGAATACATGCCTGTCACGCATGGGGTCGCGGGTTCGAGTCCCGTCCATTCCGCAAAAAGGAAGTAAACACACCTTAAAACGCTTAAATCAAAATGGTTTAAGCGTTTTTTTTTGCTCAAAAAACCGCATAACTACTCAGGCTTTATGACTCGCCCAGGTGACCTATTCGGCGACCTGTTTCTAATCACTAATTTAGTCTCAAATTAACGTTAACTAAATGGTATTCAATTGGTTAGAATAGTAAAATCAGGGCTAAAAACGCCTCAAAACTACTCAAATTTCTGACTCATAGAGCACCTGGATTTCGGTTGATATCAAAGCACCTCAAATGACCTCAGCAATATGGGGACGAGGGTTCGGGTCCCACTGGGACCGCTGAATTTTTAGCCCCAAAAGTGTCTTAATCGGTGACCTTTTTGGAAGCTTTGGATTTAAGTCACCGAATAACAAGGTAAACAGTTGATTTTAAAGCATTTAATATGATGAAATGACCTCAAAAAAGGCCATTTAAACTCAAAATTAATGCAGTTAAACAATTTAAAATCAAACGTGGTATGAAAAGCACACAAAGGTTCTCAGTTCTCATCTGGGCTGACAAAAGAAAAACAGATGCAAATGGTAATGTGCCCTTATACGCCAGGATCACCTACCTGGGTAAAAGAGTAGAGATTTCTTTACAAAGAAAGATCGATCCTAAAAAATGGGATGCACAGGCGGGGTTCTTAAAGGGGCCGGGGCAGGACGTAAAGAACGTAAACGCCGCTATTGCAGAAGCGTCCAACGAAATCCGGCTTGCCTACGACGACCTTAAAAGGACCGATGAGTTCATTTCGGCGGACGTAATCAAGCAACGGTACACTGGAGAAGGAATTGTTCACCGGATGCTGCTGGAAGTATTTGACGAGCACAACAAGGATCTCGAAGCGCTTGTCGGAAAAGATTATGTAAAAGCTACCCTGACCAAATACAACACGGTACGAAGCAAGACTGCGGACTATATTTTGTATAAATACAAAAAGCAGGATATCTACCTGGAGTCCATAGACTACGCATTTGTGTTAGGCCTCGAAATGTACCTGAAGACCCATGAAGGCATAGAACATAATACAGCCATGCGCTATATTAAAAACCTTAAAAAAGTCATCAACCTGGCATTTAACAACGGTTGGCTGAAAACCAATTCTTTTAATTTATTTAAGTGTACCTATAAAAAAGTACACCGGACTGAGCTGGAATGGGAAGAGATCAATACCCTGGCTGACCATCATTTCAAAGTGAAACGGTTAGAAGAGGTGCGGGACATTTTTCTTTTTTGCTGTTATACCGGATATGCTTTTGTAGACGTCGAAAAACTGACACCTCAGCATATCGTCACCGGCATAGATAAAGTAACCTGGGTGAAAACTACCAGGACAAAAACATGCATTGAATCCAACGTGCCGCTGATACCCCGCGCCAAAGAGATCATTGAGAAATACAGGAATCACGATTGCGGGATCGTGCTCAATAAATTGTTGCCGGTCAAAAGCAATCAAAAGATGAATGCTTACCTCAAAGAGATCGGTGATTTGGCCGGTATTACCAAAATCCTAACCACACACATTGCGCGCCACACTTTCGCTACTACTGTAACATTGGATAATGATGTGCCGATGGAAACAGTCAGCAAAATGTTGGGCCACACCAAGTTCTCCACAACACAACTTTATGCCAAAACAAAGGATCGTAAAGTTAACCGGGATATGAACGCCTTGAAAACGAGGTTAAGGGAACAGGAAGAATTAGTTGAAGCAGAATTAAATGAAAGGGAATTAGCATGAACTTAAACGAATCAATTATAACCGATATTCAATCGATTATAAATAACGCAAGAGATAAGGCAGTTCGTGCTGTAGACCATGCGCGTGTGGTTATGTACTGGCACATAGGTAAACGAATTTTTGAAGAGGAGCAACATGGCAAAGAGCGGGCAGTTTACGGAGAACGGCTGATAACGTATTTGTCGGAGCAATTGCAGCCGCAATTTGGCCGAGGTTTTTCTGCGCGGAATCTTAACCTTTTTCGTCAGTTTTATAGAGGCTTTCCAATTGTGCAGACACTGTCTGCACAATTGAGTTGGTCTCATTATTCTTTACTACTAACAATACCGGAAGCAGAGAAAAGAGAATTTTATAAGATCGAAACAATCAAAAATAATTGGTCCTTTCGGCAAGTGGAACGACAGATCGGAAGTCAACTTTATGAAAGGCTGTTACTGAGTACAGATAAAGAAAAGGTTCTGTCAGTCGCGAGAAACGAGCAACAACCGGATCAACCGAGGGACATCGTTAAAGACCCGATGGTACTGGAATTTTTAGGCTTAAAACAAGAAGCCACCTATTTTGAAAAGGACCTGGAATCTGCCTTAATTACCCATCTCCAGGAATTTATGCTGGAATTGGGTAACGGCTTTTCATTTGTGGCGCGGCAAAAAAGAATTCATCTTGACGGTGATGACTTTTTTGTAGACCTGGTATTCTATAACCGATTGCTGCAATGTTTTGTTATCATCGAACTAAAAACCCACAAAATAACGCATGGGGACCTCGGCCAATTGCAGATGTACGTTAATTATTATGACCGGGTTGAAAGACTTTCGCATGAAAGTCCGACTGTTGGTATATTACTTTGCCTGGAAAAAAATGATACGGTTGTTAAATATACCTTGCCTGAAAAGAGTAATATTTTTGCGTCCAAATACCAATTGTATCTACCGACGGCAGAACAGCTTACCAATGAAATCAATAGTGAGCTAATTAAACAAACCCATAAAGACACTTAATCTTCCATTTTGGAAGATTAAGTGGTTGGTTATTGCTCAATTTGTGTGACGAAAATTCAAGGAGTCGATTTGGCTCCTTGAATTTGAATTGTGTCCACACTGCAGACACAATTGATGGCGCATAACAAATCATAGTTTTACCAATTATTTTGAATGCCTGATGTATCGTTTGGAAGGAACATCTCTTAGCTTTGTTGGATAGATTATTAATATGGAACTCAGCAGATACGAAGCCGCCATGCAGGAGCTTTACTCCAAAGCAGGTATAGCTTACAGTGATATTTTTGATTATCAGTTTGCTGATAAAGCGATTATTTTTGATCGATTCTATAATTTTTGCCAGACCAATCTAACCGACCATTGCAAGGAAGCTGATATACAGCCCGCACTATTCTTTTATAACCCTGATGGCCGGGTAAACGCCAGGGCAAAACAACGAAATGGTTATTACCTGATCGAAGTTTTCATGGGACTGATCATTAAGCTTTACGATCACCTTTATAATTACAACGAGGCTTTTGATGTTGACGACAGCCTCAAACAAAAATATGTATCGCTGCTGCCTGAAGATACTCCTCCCGGATTTTTAATGTACCAGGTCGCAACTCAATTTACGTATTACCATGAGCGCGCGCACCTTATCCAGCGATCACCTTTGCTTAGCCAGTCTTTAGATGAAGAATATCTGCACCAGCCTGCACCTGTATTCGATATGCGCAGACACTTGTTGGAATTTGACGCAGATATGGATGCAGGACAATTTATTTGTTTTCACATCTTGGACTACTGGAAAAAACTTCCCGCCGGTCAGCAGAATGTGTCCAGCATTACCAGTTTAATGGCTATGGCTGTTTCGGCCATATTTACATTCTTTGTATTTCTGGAGGGCAGGGAAACTCCATTATATTATGCTGAAAAGATACATCCCCACCCAATCATCCGGATAAGCTATCTAATGGATATCGTAAGCAGCGTGGCTGAGCAAAACCTTCCGGGTATGGGTTTTAAGGCAGGCGATGTGTTGCGGGAAGCATTTGAGCTATCAGAACGAATTGCCCTTGCTAACAACCGCCCCAATCCTATAAAACGCTATAGCAATGTATTTGCCATAGAGCATCAAAATATCGCTGATTATATCGGTATCCTCATTCAGGAATCCGACAAAGTTCCCTCCCTGGTTAAGAATCGGTTTAAAGTAGACAGCACTTCCAAAACTGGCTGACTGACAAAAATCTTAAATAAAGTAGCTGCCTATTATAGCTTAATAAAATTGAAGTTCTTTTAATTCTTTCATTATCAAAGAACCCAAACGGAAAAAAGTCTGCATCCGACTCGGATAAACTCGGATACAATTTAAGCCCATTTCAACCAAATTTGTATCAGGTTGCTGGTTTAACTCAAAACAAGTACCGCGCAATAACTGAAATGAACTAAAATTAAAGCTATGGCAGTAGAAATCATCACTAAAGAGGACTTGCAGGAATTTGGAAAAAACCTGCTGAATCAGATCCGGGGATTATTAGGACAATCATTGGAAGAACCTAAAAAATGGTTAAAGACCTACCAGGTAAAGAACCTTTTAAAAATATCGGATAATACGTTGCAAACATTAAGAGATAACGGCACCATTCCGTTTACCAAAATAGGCGGCATTCTTTATTATAACTATGAAGATATTAATAGGGTATTAAGCGGGGAAGTAAAAAGCAAGAGAATCAAAATTGATAAATCATCTAATGCTGCCTGAAAAAGAAAAGTCCCGAACACTCGCTGCCAGGACCTTTCAACCTAAACCTTATCACAAAAGATGGAAGAGATCCATCAGTTATAAAGTGTAAACTTACTTAAATAAATGCTCTGCATTGTAATATTTCGCAATTTCTAATGATCCGTATCGCATTGCGTTGGTATCAAAGGTTAACGGGAATTGCTTTTCATCATCAAGAAAGTCCCTGCCTCTTTCTTTGGCAATGGCTCTTCCAATCATTGGAGTGTGGCTCATTAAAATAGTATCGATATCTGCTTGGAGTGAAATGGTTTGTAATGGCTTTTCCGGATGCTGAAAATTGTACAAATTAATATCAGCGATCAGTTGGTTGACGGCATCTTCCGTCAAGCCGAGGTCCTCAAACATCTCCTGTATTTTCATTATATATTGGTATAGATTGCATTTAACTTTAACGAAATTCTGGACGATTTTTTAGCTGGTTACAAATGCGGCTTTTATGCTTCCTGATGGTATTATTGGTGGTAATTGACCTCTGAGATTATGGCGCTTTGCGCCATAATCTTATTGGCTACCATCAAGTTTTAACTTTGTCGGCTGTTTTCCGTTTGCACTTTCAAGGTGCCATAAAGAACGTTCGTTAGGGGTAAAGATAAGGGATAGTTTTTCATTTGCAAGGCCGTGTGTTGGTTGTTTTTTGCGACAGGGTGGCCGTGTTTGTTGATCATCTGTTAAAGCAAAGATAGCCTCCGAATCCGGTGCAGTAAAGGGACTTTCGCGGCATAAACCCGCAAGCCATTCACGCACAGGCCATTTATTCCACGTTCCCTTGACAGCCCCGTCTTCTCCCGCTTTTGGTTGCTTAACAGAAGATCACCTGAACCCCTGATGATTTAAGATAGCTTCAGCGGGTGGTGTTTATTCAGGGCATCTTTTAAGTCTTCCAGATTATTGGTCTGGTAACGTTCGGTAGAGCTGATGTAGCGGTGGCCCGCCATGTATTGAACCGTCCGCAGATTCTTTTCTTTCAGCCATTCCGTTATCACGCTTTGCCTGATCTGCATACCATGTTTATACTTCGTGTTCAACTTTCTTAAAGCATAGTTCAGGTGCAGAATGCTGTTTTTCATATCATCCAGGCTGTTTATGCTGATGAAAAGGCGGTGTATATCCTCCGTTGCTTTATATTTATCAGGCTTCCTGCCTGAACGTTCGGTCATGCGTTCCGCCAGTATTTTAGGCCTGATCACCAGGATATATTCCTGTAGTTCCAATATTTGATGCGGTTCGAGGGTAAGCACCCGGCCATTAAGTTTGCCCGTTTGTGGTACGTGTATTTTGCCCTCTCTAAGTTTCAAGTGTTCCGCGCGTAAGGTTTGAAGTTCGTCCCTTGTCAATCCCTGGAAAACGAGTAGGCCGATCATCACCTTATTCCGATGTGTGCGTTCATCATTTATAGGGTAGTTTTCGTAAAGCGCTTCCAGTTCGGGCCTGGTCAAAAGGTCATGGGGAATGTACCTGATAGTACCTTTCAGAATAATACCGGCGGCCGGGTTATAGCCTGTTCGCCCCTCATGCTGCAGCCAGGTGTAGTAATACCTGATGGCCAGCATCACCCGGTTAATCAGGCGGATGCTTTGGCCATCCTGCTTTAGCTTCTCAGCAAAGTCTAACACATCTGCATGGGTTACCTGTTCAGGTGCCAGGCTTGCTTCTTCGATCCATTCCAGGAAGATGCCTGCATAGTTTTTATTCTGATGGATGTAGTTTTTGCCGTATTGTTCTTGCTCCAAATAGGTATGGTAGCTTTTCAAAGCTTCCAGTATATCCGGGGCAAACTTATATTTGTTCATGCTTTAAATGCGTATAGATCTGTGTACTTTCCATGCTGCTGTGCCCTAAAAAGCGCTGGATCTGCTCTAAAGCCATTCCTGAGTGTAATAAGTGACTGGCAATGCTGTGGCGTAACGTATGTAGCCCGGCTGGCTTCTTTATGCCTGCCACCCCTTTTAACTTTTGCAGCCGCTCATAGGCCATGTGGCCGCTTAGCCGCGTTCCGTTAACGCTCAGCAATAAAGCATTATCCTTTTTATCACCGGCCAGTAACGGACGGGCGTAAAGGATATAGTTCTCCAGGTCCGTTTTGCCGGTGCCGGCCAACGGCACATAACGTTCTTTATAACCTTTTCCTTTGCGAACGTAAACCAGTTCTTTATCCAGTAGAATGTCCCGGACATTGATATTGGCACCTTCGTTTTTCCGGAGGCCACATCCGTAATATAAAGCCAATATGGCTTTATCCCGCATACCCAATGCATCATCCTTTGCAGCCTCATACAGGCTGCTGATTTCAGCAAGGTTAAGGATACATTTTATATTAGTGCTTTTGCCTTTGATGCGCAGTTTTACCGCAAAGCTTTCCTGTCCGCCTTCGGTGAGGTAACGGCTGAACTTGCGGATCACCTGTAAATGCTTTCGGATGTAGTTCAGGCTGATCGCACCTGCTGCTGTTTTACTTGGCCGTTCATGCAAATGCTCCATGTATTTTTTCAAATGCTCCTGCTGCACTTCATGGGGATGGTTACACCCATGAGCCTCCAGGTAGACCAGGAACTCGGTTAGTATTTTCGGCATATCCCGAGGGCTGCTCGGTTCAAAGTTCAGGATGCGAAGCCATTGGGTAAAGCCCGCGTGATGGCGGATATAGAGTGGGTTTTTTAGGGTGCCTTGCATTTTCTACTGCTCGTGGGTTACTGCCTCTTTTACGCTGGTATTCTGCGTGTTATGTAACCCATCAGAGCTTTGGGTTACCAGTGGGATACGGGTTACTGATTGTATGTTTTCCATGATGGATTTTACCATCCCCTGCGCATCATTTGCCAGGTTTTCGAGGTCGTTCCAGCTTTGTATTTTGTACTCGAAGCCCTTGTAGCGGCTGCCACGGGCTATTTTAATATAGCCCATCCGTTCCAGTTCATACAGGTAACGGCCTATACTGCTTGGGCTTAACCTGAATGCAGCGCGTACTTCCTTGCTGTAAAAGGTTTCGGTATCAAGTTCCTTTAGGTAGATTTTTAGCTTCTCAAAGAAGTTCCGGCAGGCATCATTTAACTCGTCGCTCTTTTTAAGCAGCGTAGTTTCCAGTAATGTAAATGCCGCCTGTATGTCTTCAATCGTGGTTTCGATGTATTGTTCGCCGGTGTCTTCATCTGTTTTCAGTTCCCGTTGATATTGGTGGTAATAAGTGACCGTTTCGGTAAACAGTAACAGCAGGAGCATGGTGCGCCTCGGTTTGAATACGGCCTCCGGCAACTGCAAATAAGGGGCATAAGGATTCTTAACGCTGATCGGCTTTAATACGCGCTGAACGTTTTTAAGCTGTTCCCTGACTTTCTTTTCCGCGTACTGGTCGATCAGCCCGGCGCTCATTTTACGCTGGTAGTCCATGATCTTGACATCCTGCTCCGGGCTGTTGTCCATGTAAAGCAGGATGCAGCGGTTCGCATTGTCTTCATACATCTGCTCCCTCGTGGTGCAGCCGCTTATACAAACAGGTCCTTCTACCTGGAGGGTTATCGTTTTAAGATTGCCTTTGCTGTCTTTCAGGGTTACCGTTTTGGAGATCCTGCGTTTGCTCTGCAGCTCCCTGATCGGGTACAGCACATTGTCTGCGCCGTCCATATCTTCAAGCAGCAGCAGCTTATATTTCAATTCTTCTTTTCCGAAGTAATAAAAAGCATTCATGCTTAGCGTAGTAATCTCCAGCTTATCCTCTTCCGGGATGAGTTCGCCGACTTTTTCCTGTAACCAGGTCTTGCCGGTGCCGCTTGCGCCGAGGCATAAGAGATGCAGTGGTGTTTCACGGGTTCTTGATGTATAAATAAGATAGGCGATCAAAGCATTGATTTCCTCACCCACGATCCCGCTTTGGCCGATGGCCTGCTTTGTTCTTTCCAACAGGCCTACCGATTTCAAATACCCTATGGCCGCTTTACGTTCGGCTTCGGTAAGCTGCTTCTTTTCAGGCTGAATGGGTTTCATTGCCTCCAAACGTTCTGAACGGTATTGCTCCAAAGCGGTGGTCAGCCGGCTTATGGCCGTGCTGATCTCGCTCGTTCCGATATCCAATGCCTCAGCTGATTTCTCGATCAGTTGTTCAGTCTGAATACTGTTATACAGGTCTAAGCTATGACGGAAGGCGTTTTGCTTGTCTTCTGTACTGACTACCTTCAGTGTCACTTTCAGGCGGTCAAGCCCTGTCAGTTTGATCCCGCCAAGTATGCTGATATGCAGCTTGCCATCCAGGTAAAGCAATAACTCCGGGTTTTCCGTGATCAGTTTGGTTTTGGTCATGAATAAAGTTTATAGCTTATTAATCAACTATCAAAGCTATCATATTTGATTAATTAATCAAATATACTACGTTTTATCATTGCCTGTTTGAATAATTTATCATAAACATCAATGATTTTGCATATTCTATTTGCATGAATAGCTAATACTGTATATCAGAAAGGCAGGTTTATAGATTTTAAGCGAGAATATAGGCCTTGACTTATCAATTAAGACAGAGAGTTATTATATTTGATATATTAGTCAATTTGTAATTGCTTATACAACTTCACAATTTGAATAATCAATCATCATTAGCGAAATTAGTTGTGCTATTAGGCATTTACATGAACATTGGCGATCAGATAAAAAGGATAAGAACGGCTAAGAATCTTTCACAGAAAGAGGTGGCTTTATCTTTGGATATGGATCAGGCCCAGTTTTCACGTATTGAGAACGGCAAGACTGACCCCGCCTTCTCTACCATTGAAAAGGTGGCCAAGGCATTAGGCGTTGGGCTTGCCGAACTGGTGAATGCTGATGATATGCTCACAGAAACAAGCTCCTATGATAAATCTGTCATTGAGAAAATAGCCCTGATAGATCAGTTAGAAGATAAGGAGAAGTCCGCTTTCTTTACCATACTGGATGCCCTGATATCTAAAAAACGACTTAAGGATTCCGTGGCTGATGCTCTTAATTTAGCTTAAACAATAAAGCCTGACACTGGCCAGGCTCTATCTTTATCAAGCTTTTAGTATCTCGGCAAGCGCTACGGCCTGGAGCTATGTTTCCTAAGAATATGGTATCCAAATATTCTTAAAAGGACCGGTGATATTATAAGCTCAGCAACTACAGCAGGTATTAGAAAAGGTCCAATCATAGTGTTGAAATCAATGTTCCAATATTTTCCGATCAGTTTTCCAATTAACAAAGTAAAAAACAGTGATACTATTCTACTCACTAATAGAAGCGTTAAGAGCTTTATCCACGTCCATGGCTTGTTAACTTTAATAACGATAATGGCTTGAAATAACAATCCCAATACATACGTTAATGAGCCAAAAAGCAAGGTCAATTCTAACAGGTCTGTAAATGTAATGGTCTTTTCTTGCATGACTATGGCTTTTTCTTGTCTACCTCTTTAACCGTTGTTTTATCTGTTTTCGGATCATAGCTAACTGAAGGAAATACTTCTTGATAGTCGCTAACAATGGAACCAGGCTTTGATGAATTTGAATCAACCTTTTTAGCTTTCGGGTCTACATCAACAACATCTGCGGCAAAAGTGCCACAGTTGTTACTAAATAAAGAATATTCCTTTCTTTTAGGGTCATCATTTTCAGCAAGTTTCCCCTTTGCATAGTTATTCATCCCCTCAAAATCATCACTTTTAACATAAGCTCCTTCTATCTTACCACCCTCACCGGCTTTTTTTGAAAGCTGTTTTAATACCTTATTCAACGAAGCGACAGTAGGTTTACCGTCTTCGCCTATGACTACATCAGAAACTTTAACATTCCTAACTATACCTTTCTGTTCTTTATCATACCTACCATACTCATAATATTTTGTGGCTCCTGTCTTATTGTTAATTAACAAAACTCCACCGTGCCCTAACGCCATTTTACCAACCGGAGTAGAAACTTTGTAATCAGGGTACGCAATGATAATACCATCCTGGCCATCTGGATCGATGTGCTTAATAGGATCATCATAAACATACGCGAATGGTGACCACTCTAAATGTTTATCAGCATGTGGATCTATGGTTGTAAACCTCCCTATTACAGGATCGTAAAACCTGGCGCCATAATCATAGAGACCAGTTTCCTCTTGAAGTTCTTTACCATTGTAAAGGTATTCATTTTTAGGGCTGGTTACAATATGGTTTATTTCAAAGCCAAAAGGATAATAATCATCCTGTTGCTGTACAGCGGCAGCGCCGCTTTGAGTATCAAAAGTCACCCTGGTGTTTCCCAGGTTATCACCTAAGTAGTAGGTATAATCATATCCGCCACTAACGGGCACAGCCTTACCTTCTTCGGTTTGTATAAAACCAATTGTTGTGGTGCTGTTATCGTATTCAATCCCGCTAATGTAATCTGTTGTTTTGGTTACCCCGTTCAATACATCTACTTTCCTTAACTTATTGCCCGCGGCATCGTAGGTATACGTGGCAGTGCCGGTGGCAACCGTTGCTACAATTGGCAGGTTCAGTAAGTTATAAGTAAAACTCTTGTTTTGGGTAGTTATTGCCGTATTGGTGTTGCTCAGCAGGTTACCGTTAGCGTCGTAGGTATAACTCATCGTTCCGCTTGCCAGGCCTGCGTTATTTCCGCTGCCATCGCTTATACTTTGCAACTGGTTACTGTAATTGCCACCATTGGTATAAGCATAAGCCAACTGGTCAATCAGGGTATTAGCCTGGTAACGGTTTAATGCCGTAATATTACCCAACAGGTCATAAGTTATTCCCGTTTCATTGTTATTATCGGTTGATGTCCCACCCAGTAAGCGATTTAAACTATCGTATGCATAAGTATAGCTTTTACTGTTGGGTGCTACGCTTGTTCCCCAGCTCTGGCTGGCAATGTTACCGTTATACTGAGCTACCGGCGTAATGCCGCTTACAGAGGTCACGTTGTTGTACTGTAACTGTTCTTCAAATAATGGCGCACTATTGCTTAACAGCCAGCCGCGTTCGTTATAAGCATAATCAATATTTTGCAAAAAGCTACTCCCGCTATTGGTGCTGTGCAGGTGTCTGGTCATTACCTGGGCAACTTCATTATAGTCGGTTTGGCTTAATAATACCGTTGGGCCGCCATTAATACGCTCAAGCGTTTGTATTTTACGACCGGTATGGTCATACACATAAGTGTTGGCTATGGTTGCATTAAGCGTGGCAGCCGTGTTACCTGTGTTGGTTCCATAGTGTGATCTGGAAACAGCCGTAACCTCATTAGTAAAATCATAAGTATTGGTCGCCACATCATAATTATAAGGGCTTAATGTGCCCCCCAAATAGTGCTGTTTATAGTTTTGGATTGTCCTGCCCAGGTCATCATAGTAATCAACCGCCCATAGCATGTCCGGCGAAACCGCCGGCGTGCTTATCGTATTCAGCACCGCAGTTTTGGTAGCGGTAAGCAGCCCCTTAGTCATAACACTGGCTCCTACCGGAGCAACAACAGTTCCCGGCTGACCCTGAAAGGTATAATCATCATAATAATTTACGGTTAGTGGTATTACATTATTACCAAAAGGAAAGGCATTGTTGCTATACCCCTGGGTAGCGCTACCGGGTGTCGCCGTTTCCCACTCTGCGAATTCCCCCAAGCCCAGATGGTAACTAATATAGGTTTGCAATGGTGCCCGTGAGCTGGTGTCAACAGTAATGCCCGTTTCAATTACCCTGCCTTGTCCGTCATATTTGGTAAAACCCCATTGACCACTGGCCCTTTTATTAGCATCCCTATTAAATACTAACTGATCAAGCGGGTTATAAACCATTTCTTCCACACCTTTTCCCGGGATCTTTTTTGTCATTAACCGATTGCGATTGTCGTAATGATAGCCATAAATAAAGTTATTAAATACCGCATCGGTCTCAAGGAAGCTTGCCGGTTTGCCGTTGGGTATGGGGGGTATTACATAAGTTAAATTCTCAAGATCATTATATACATAATCGGTAGTAATATAAGTTCCCGGGCCCGACTGTACTTTTTTACAAATAACCCGTCCCTGCATGTCCTTATATTCTATCGTGCTATTTCCGTTTTCATCAGTAGTTGTGGTGGTAAACAAGGTATTAGCAGCGTAATAGGTATTGTCTGTTGCGCCATTTTCGCTGCTGTTCACTGTCCACAAAATCACATCGTTTGCTACGTTTATTCCGTAAGCTATCGTTACCGTATGGCCGCTGCCACTAACCCCGCTGGTGCTTAACTGCCATGCTGCGCCGGGAGCACCCTGTTCAACAACACGGTTTAAGGGCGATGGCTCAAAACCGGAGTTTGCCGAAGGGTATGAATTTACAGACACACCCGGCGGCGGCGTAGCATAAAACTGCGCCTGATCTGTAATGGCTGTACTTTTAAAAGAGCCGTCGCTGCTTATTGCCGGTGCAGCATACGGTAGATATTTAACTGCTTTTCTCCCAAATTGATCATAAGCTACAGGCTGCACAACATCTCTCCCGTCTACAGATCCCTTTATCTGTATAGTCTGTAAAGGTCGTCCTAATCCATCGATATATTGAATGGTTTGCATGAGCTGACAGGTACCCTGATTGGCAAGGTTATCCGCATTAGTGAAACCACTTATTCGTGGTATGGATGTAAGAATATAGTTTTGGCTTGTACCGACGTTGGTGTTGAGGGGTAAGCAATCTGTCTGTACAGAAAGCTGGAGACTTTGCCCTGGCGAAGCTGTAAAACTAAAAACAGGGGTCAACGTGATGCCATTATTGCTGTAATAAACGCCGGAAGCCGGTGTTCCGGTCATTGTTGTGCTTTGTGCCCGTAAGCTGAAGCTATATAGTACCATAATCGAAGCCAGACACAAAAGCCTCAACCTTTTTAGTAAATTCAATTTTTTAATAATCATTGATGATAAGTTTTAAGGTTGATGCTTATTGTCCCTGATAATGGTAGTCGATATGTTTGGTGATATTTCCGTCTTTATCTTTAACATTCATCAAACGCTGGAAACTGTCATATTCATAATAAGTAACCTCCTCTTTTGCATCTGTTGAGCTGGTCATCCCAATCAAGGGATCAAAAGTATATGTCATCATTAGCGCGGTAGAAGGATAAAAACGAACATCATCAATTTGTCCGGTAAGGCTAATGGTATAACTCCCACTGCTTACCGTAACATTGCCGTTTTGCAAAGTCCAGGTACTTCCCGATTTTTGCCAATAAGCAAGCGTATAGGTACCATTATCAAGCCCCGAAAGTGTTGTTGAATACGTCCCTGCATGGCTTAGATGCCCTGTTTTGGCATCTCCGGCCGTACTATTACCGTCACCTTCTTCAAAACCATCATAAAAAATATCATTGTTCGCAGCATTTGTTGCCTCGGCTACGGGATACATGCTATTATATCCCCATTGATAAGCCTTGGGCGGTCCGTTTATTAATGATTGTGCCAACAGTTTACCGTTAGTATTATATTGATTAAACGTAACCCGGTTTTCGGCTGTGTTATTTCCAATCTGTACATTGTACAATTGCGGCAGTACCAATCCGTTTGCAAAAACATGATAGCTTATCTTATCAGCACTTACCGGTGTGCTGTTTATAAAGTTGCGGCTGATCAACCTGGTACCAATCATATTATTACTGATCAAAGCCTGCCTGCCTGTTTCCTCATCGCCCGTAAGTGTGGTATCTGTAGGGTAAGTGATATCGGTCGTTAGCGTCCTGCCATCGCTGGTATTGGAAGTGCTTTGCGTCAGCTGCGCATGCACCGTGCTGCCGTAAGCACTGGTGTTAATTTGCCGCACGTAATTTTGCCCGGCCGCATCATAAGTAAAAGTGGTAACCGAGTCCACATATTGCCATTTCTGGGAGTGTGAATAGGATGCCAGATCATAAGCAGTAAACTGACCTGGATCCGGAGGGGCATACTGACAGACAGCCGTAAATTTCTTATTAACTATATACCCCGTAAAAACCTGATTGACACGACTATCCACCTTATAGTGGGTAAATACTTTTTTAAGCGGCACTTGTGTGCTACCCGACATTTTAAATGTACAGGAGTACAATTCCAAACCATTGCGCCAACTGTTGCTGGTTAAGGGAGCGCTTTGTATAGGATCGCCAAGGATATAAGCTCCGGGAATATCCGGAACGACCTGAAAATGATGTTCAGTACCCCCGTTTGCAAAATTATCCCCGTCGGATTCTATCACAGACGAATAATATACCGGTGCCGGATAAACATATAAACTATTTAAAGGATTGGAATACATACTGTAATAATCATATTCACTGGGTGCGCAAAACACCCAGGACAAGGGGGTACCTTGTGAAAAAGGCGGTTGCACAAACGTTCGAGCCATTTTTGCATAAGTTGGGGAAAATACAAAGTTCCCGGAAGATAAAGTTGGCGTTGCCGAGTTATAGTAATAATAAGTTTTAACCTGTGGAGCACTGTCAGCAGGTCCTGCTTTTGTAATTACCTTGCTGATGCGGAGCCCGGCAGCAGTAGCGTTGATAGATAACGGCGGCAAGTAGCCATCCATGTAGGTGAAGTTAAAGCCTGCTACAGCTGATCCCCTGGCTGCGATTCGTAAATAATAAATATGACCACTTTGCAGAATGACATACCCGGGCAACGAAATAACTTGCCCAACTGACAAATTTTGGGAGAATAAAGTCGTATTCGCGGTAGAATCTATTACCGAAATAGTTGCTATATCATGGATTGGATCTTGATTACCGATTGCGGGATCAGAACTACAGCTTGCTGCAATAGACCCCGTGGATGTAGCCGAGTTTAAGAGTTGAAAATGAGCCGACATTATCGGTTGTGTTTCCAGGTCCCCGTTTCCTGCACCCGAAACATTAACTATCATATTATTTGGCCTCGCAATAAAACCAGGATAGGTATTACCCTCATAAATTAAAGAATCTGTCCCTCCAGTTGGATATTGAACTTTTGATAAGGTACCGTATACACTGTATTCCGGATGCGAGCTGCGATCTGACACAGCATAATTAAAATAAGGTGCCCAGGTGTCATAGGGTACTTGGGGTATCAGTGTTTGATTATTTGCCCCATTATAATAACCAAAGTCATCCTGCGAAAAGCTTAACCTTGTTGGTAGTTGTCCTAAATTATTATACGTAAACTGATGCGTATTTAATAAATTATTTACTGCGTTGCCTTCATCAACCCTCATCAGGAATGGCCGGTAGTAAAGACTGGTATCTGATGGAAAAAGATTACTGTTGTGTGAAGTGGAACGGACATTTTGATAGGACAAATTGAAAAATTTATAAAGAGTTGTTTGTCCCGGCTGATAATACTCCACACGGGTAAGCAGTTTATCGTCAATATCCGGGCGGCTCCCATAAAAGAATTTTACCTGTCCCCCGGCTGTAGAACTAATTGCCGTTAACAACGGACAAATAGTGTTTATTGATGATACGCAGGTGGAGGCAGGTGGATTAGGGGGGGCAGTGCCAGCTCCCGATGCAACATTTTGTTGAAATACTCTACTATATACCGTTTGATTTACTCCAGTAAAATAATCATAAGCATCATTGCTCGCGGCATAGGTGAAATTTACAGTATCCCGGTTAGGATGAATGATTTTGTTGAGGTACCAGGCGGTAGCTGCATAATTCGGAAAAATCCTTCCACAGCCTAATTGAGATTTATTACTTGTTTCCGTGGCGGTACTTCCTCCAAATAAATATTGCTCCCCGTCTGGTGTTGTCACTTTGAAATTCCAATCGGTTCCGCTAAAATCCTTTTCTATCTTAAGCGCCGAATAGGACAGCAATACCGGGTTAAGATTATTATCAAGCATAAACTGCCCCGAATAGCCGTTAAAGTTAAAGCTAAACAGATCCGGCTGTCCATCATTATCAGTTGTGTTATTCAACGACTCTGCAAAATTTAAAAGATTTTGTGTTTGATTTGGGAAATCCGATGGAGGCAACAACCTCGTTATCAGATCATCAGCGCCACCCATAACCGTTCTGGTAATGGCTCCCCCTGCGTTTAACGTCCATGACATGCCTACTCTCGAGGCGATCTCATCTACCTTTAAGCCATTTGAAGAATAGTTTAAAGAGATGGGCACCTTTAAATTGTTTGAGGTAAATCCCTCCAGGGAAACACTGATATTTGCCATCCCTGATACCATACCGACATTAAGCCCCCCAAATTTCCCCAAAGAGGCCGAATTAGGCGATGGCGGCAAAATATCTATTGTCTTGGTGTAGTCAGAGGTCTGCGCCAATGAAAATAAAGGCAGCATTAGTATTAGAAGAGTAAACCTGTACATATATTTATTATAATTAAAAAAGGTCATATTGCTGTTTTGAACTGTCTGATTACTTATTGCTTTGACCAAACTCATATTAGCTGATGGGCCATGAATACACATTTCCTTTTTGATTTGATTTTGTATTCTTGAACTGATATTTATTTATAAAACCCAGCGGGTAACGAAAAATAAGGGCATTAAAAATAGCCGGCAATGAAAAAACGATAAAAACTAACCTGCTTTTATTTTGTCTTTCCTTTGGAAAGTAATGCTACTTGTTTCATTAGTAAATCTATCTGTACCTGGTGTGCTTTTAATTGAAGTTGATCCTGGGCAAGAGTTATATTTTCGTCGGTTACCGCTTTGTCTGAAATAATCGTGTACAGGGTCAGCTCTTCCACCTTCTGCAACAACTGCATACTCAATTCAGTAACATTGATCCCCTTTTGCGCTATATCTTTTGCAGAGGGAATTGATGGCAAATGATGATTCAGTGCGATATACCGGTTAACTTCCGAAAGCGGTTTTAACTTGTAATTCTTTTCAAAAACATAATCGGGTGCCGGTATGTTCAGATCAAGATTAACCAGTTTGGCATGTACAGCGCCATTCACCGTTACCTTTGCGTCCGGGGTGGTGGTACCGATACCTACATTCCCCATGTAATACCCACCCCCATTATCGTTAACTGTAAATTTTGAGGTGTAAGTTCCGCCGGTCGGCGCTGTAGTTGTGCCCACATCAACCAAATAATGGATGCCGGTGCCTATTGTTACTTCGTAAGCAGAGATATTAAGCCCACGATACCCCGCCGAACCCGATTGCTGTACGTTACCTAATATCGCCATCATATTATTAATACCAGAGTTAATAACAGAGGATGCGCCGATAGTTGGTACAAATCGCATTGCACTCCAATCGGGAGCCGAAGCATTCACAATGACATCAAATCCAGAATTGTCCGCGTTCCCGGAACCCGGATACCCCAATATCCTAAAGTCCCCAGTATGGGTTTCGAGTTCGATTCCTTTAAAAACACCTCCAGATGGCCCCGCCTGCTGTGTTTTGAACTCCCATGCGCCGTTGTCATTGTCACTGCCACTTGGTTGCATTACCACCAGGCGCTGAAAAACACCGGTTTGATCTGTTGTGTTATACCAGGCAGTACTGGCAGTACCATTGCTACCGATGGTTAGTAAATGCGTAGGGCTTGAAGTACCAATGCCTACATTACTTAAGGTTGTTGTCCCCCCGGTAGTCCATTGTCCGTAAGAAAACTGAATTACTGATAAAAGAGCGATAAATGTTAAGCAGGGTCTTCTCATTTTGTTTTTTCTTTTGAAAGTTCCGTAACTTGTTTAATAAGCAAATCAATCTGGGCCTGCTGTTCTTTTATCTCGAGCTCTTGCTGCGCTACTATTGCCTTTTCATTTTTTATCGTTTTGTCCGAAGCAATCGTATATAAGGTCAATTCTTCCACTTTTTGTAATAATTGCATGTTCAGTTCTGCCACGTTGATACCACCATGTTCCATAACTTTTGCCGCAGGGATGGCAGGAAGATGATGATTCAAGATAATATACCGCTTAACTTCCGGAAGCGTTTTTAACTTGTAGTCGCTATCAAAAACAAAATCCGGGGCGGGTACATTCACATCAACGTTTATTTGTTTGGCATGAATGGTCCCATTTACTGTTAATGTCGCGTCAGGCTTCGTAGTCCCTATGCCAACATTTCCCGCGTAATAACCATTTCCGTTGTTATCAACCGTAAATTTCGAGGTATAATTTGCGCCGAATGCCGCGGTATTAGTGCCCACATCGAGTAAATAATGAATGCCCGTCGAACTTATTGATTGTTCATAAGCAGAAATAAATAACCCCCGATAACCCGCCGTACCCGATTGGTTTACATTCCCCAGTATGGTCATCATATTATTGATCCCCGTAGCGGCACCTATAGTAGGAACGAATCTGAAGCCATTCCAACCTGGACTCAAAACGTTAGTAAACAGGTCAAAACCGGAATTATCTGTATTAGTTGCCCCCCCTGCACCCAGCATCCTGAAGTCTGCAGCATTTGTTTCCAGTTCAATGCCTCTGAAAGTTCCAGTTCCGGCCGCCTGTGATCTGAACTCCCAAAGCCCATTATCATTGCCGCTGCTATTGGGTTGTATTAAAAGCAGGCGTTCATAATTGGTGACCTGGTCGGTTGTATTGTACCAGGCGGTACCCGGCAAGCCTGTATAACCAAATGTCAGCAAGTGGGTCGGACTTAACGTGCCAATACCCACATTGTTTAAGGTTGTTGTACCGGTCCATTGTGCATAAGTAAATTGAAATGCCAATAAAAAGGCAGAAAAGGTTAATAAGATTTTTTTCATTAGAGTTCTAATTAGTATATGGGACACAAAAATGTCAAAAAGGAGATCAGGTGATTTATTATTAAATGAATTGTTAGCAATCTATCGCAGGAAGTTGATATTTTGTCGTTGGCGGATTAATACGAGGCAATTTTCAGATATTGGGTTTAGAATGGACATTGAGGGTTGCAATAATGATATCAGGTTGTGTAACATTTTTGCGAAAGTAGAAACATTCTTATACTCCCTATTGATTTTTATATGTAACTTTTCCATTACAATAAAACAATCGGAATTAATGAACTCGGCCCTTTCTTAACAGGTTTATTTATTATTTGACCTTCAACTTAACACCGAGCCGTCCAAAAGCAGCGGAGAGTAACGAAGCTGACTGCGAGCTACGAAAGAGGTCTTAGCAGAGAGAGCCTGAAAGGCGTCTGATAAGAATCTGCGACAATCAACTGGCGCTGCTGTTGAGCAATTCGAGTAGAATTGCACTTTCAATAGCTGTGAACAGTTGAGCAGCCTCTTGAGTCGGCGTAGGCTCGCCTAACAAGATGAGCGTCTGAACTTTTAAAGGTTGAGGGTTGCAAGCGTCACCTGGTCGATTAGACCAAGTGAAAGCGAAGGATAAGCGAAACTTATAAAAGTACAGCGGGAGCGAATATGAGTGACGAAATTTGTGCTCACAAACACCATGACAGGCTGCTTACAGATGTGGCCTTAAACAGTGGACATTTTCTTGACTGCTGGAGTATATGTGTTAGTCTGTTAAGAAGAAATGTCCACTTTTAAAATATAAGGAGAGTAAGCAGTGAGCCTTTAGTGTGCTGAAAAGCTTACTAAAGCGAACGAAGCCTGGCATGCGTGTTTCGTAGCACTTATGAGGCACGAGTGCCTATCTTCCTAGTGTGTGAATGGCCTCTGCGTTTAGCCATAACAGAGCTTGCCTTTCCTCATCTAAGCAACAAATGAGGCTAAGGCAAGTGAGGGTTATGGTCTTACCAAGCTGATATACTTATAAATCAAAAGCACCTTGGCGGTTGGATGATGATAAAAGAGCCAACCGATTGGTCAGCTCTTTGTAGTAAGCACTAATGGAAAAATCAACATGCAGACTGTTAAAACCTCTTTGCTACTGCGGTTACTGTATTGGTGTAACCATCATATTTGTTTTTGGTAGTTGCCTGAATGTCCATAGAAGTGATTACTCCAACAGTGTAGTGAATATCAATAAGCATAGTTTTTTCGCTATTGTCCTCAGTTGAGGAATATAGATATTCATCGTCTCTCACTTTCTTTAGATATAGTACAGGCATGCCTTGTTCAGTAAAGGTGATAGCATTATCGTAAATCTTCAGTGTGACAGTTTTACCCAGATGAGCTTCAGCCATCTCCTGGTACTTATTCGGATCCGTGGTTTCAACTGATGTGATTTTTAGGGTCTGAGCAATCGTTGCTATCGACATGGGCAATAAAAGCAGGACTAAAGCTAGTTTTTTCATATCTTAATATATTTTGATACCGATACTTCTTACCGGTTGAGTGAACAAATAAACGTTGAACAGTAACGTAATACCATAAGGTAGGCAGACCAAAGTCTGCCCTATGTGATTTAATTAGCCATGTAAGTATAAGTAGCTTCTGCCTGCGTTGAGGAGTTAGTAAACTGCATACTCCCTGTTGCCACAGTATTGCCATTAACTTTAATTGTTACCGTACCTGTGTTGTCAACGGCGAAAGGAGCATTTTGACCTGCCGTAAAGAAAATGTTTGCTGTCTTTGTTCCTGAGGGTATCGTAACGTTATGCGACCAACTGCTGGTTGTTATAGATTGAGCACTCCCAAGGCTAACTCCGTCATAGTAGTTCATTACATAGCTACCGGAATTATTAGCGCTGAAAGTGTATTCAATTACATTGGCTGGAGTAGGTGTAGGAGTGCTTTTTTTTGAGCATGATGATAGCATTACGCCTGTAATGAAGGCTAGAGATAGGATTTTTTTCATCTGTGAGGTTATCTTGAAGTTATGACCGAGCAGTCTCTTCGGTAGGTTAATAAACACAATAAGCGCAGGACTGAACTTAGTTTGCGCTTCAGAGGCTCGGCAAAGGGCCACACACAACAAACAAGTCTTCGCCCTACGCTTATTGCGTGGGCGTCGAACTCATCTGTCCATGTGCTTGTAAATTTTGCCGATTTCTGAAGCAGGACAAATAAAGCTTAACGCTTATATCTTAAATAAATTGATGTCTGGTAATGTATGTTTGCGGTTTCCTCCTTGTTTTAATGCGAAGTTAATAAACTGTTTTAACTCTAAGCCACAGATAGCAACCGTTTTCTTTGACTGGCTGTAACTTTATATTTTATAAGCTTGAAGGTGTGGTATTTCTGCTGCTCTTCTATGTACTCATACATTGCTGAAGGTGTTTCAATCAACCAATCTGTTTTTACAGCGGCTTCCATTTCAATTTGCGTTACCTCTTTAGAGGTTAGCTTGTAAACACTCCTTGTAAACAATGCAGTAATGTTACTATATTCCACATGCTGGTTGATCTGTTCAAAGCCGTAATGAATCGCAAATAAGTTATCGCTCCTACATTCCAATCTGAGGAACAAAAGAGGGTTCACAAACTCATGGATGATTACCCCATCAGTTGTTCTGTTTCTTTCATCCCGGATAAGAGTGTACCTAAGCTCCTCGTGTTCGATCTGTGAGAGTAGGTTCTTTGCTCCTTTTAATATAGTAAAGTAAGCATGTTTAACTGCTAAATTATAAGGAGATAGTTGGCTGTGGATGTGTTGAAAGGGTTTCTTCATTGTGTTAAAGGGTTAGTTTAATAGGGTATATGTCTACTTTTAAGGTAAATGATGCATCCTTATAAGCTGTATATAAACCTCTTATCTTGAAAGGCAAGCACAGCACTATAAAAGGTGTTGAAATCAGGCTGAAATGCACGCTCTTTAATCTTTCCTTGCAAAGCATAACAACTTAACAACCCCCTGATCTGTGTTTCATGTGGGCAATTGTTAAATGCAAACTCCACAAGAAAATTATAGGTGATACTGCACTCCAGGTGGACGTAGAAGCTTTTACAGAGAAAAGTATGCATGGTGAACATACTATGAGATGCATCCTTCCTCTCATCTCGTTCAAAGTAGATTAGCTTGGGTTGAGTGAGTAGTTTCTTTGATTGCTTAAGGAGGTCCATAAATGCACCTTCCACCATGTTGTTTTCCTTCTTTTGGGTGATGTTGCCAAACCTACTTTTAGCTATTTGACAAAGCTTCTTGTTTGGTGAGGTGTTTTTACTGAATGTGTTGTTGTATCCGTTCATATTTTAATGGTTTGTTGTTCATGTTGGATAGGGTTTACAGCTGATGGGTGTATCACAATTGCTTGGCTGCGCCAACTTTTAAGGGTAAACCTTACCTGTGCTTTTAAGTGAGGCATTATGTATAGCTACTTACGGAGGCTTGTTTAGACGTTGGTAAGGTTTGCTTTTAAAAGTGAGTAAGCGTGTAGCCAAGTGGATGTGATATAGGTTTCGTTATTTCCCCGCGATCATGGGGAGGGGATTATGTCAACCTGAATCCCCGCTCAATACACACACTCAGCTTGTAAAATACAAGGTGGGTAGGTCATAAAAAATCATAAGGAATGTTGCTATGGAAAAGTGCTAAAAAGAAAAGGGGGTGGGTGTTTTATTTTACCCAGGGGGGCGTATATATTATTTACAAGTATTATTTATCTTTAGTCTTATGACAACAAATCCCGTATTGCTTAAGACGTTTGATGAACGAGTTATTTGGTTTCTAAGCCACCTCTACGAACAAGGAGGTAACGAATATAAGGCACAGAATTATACTGCTGATCGTTCTTATCGAATACCAGGCACGACAAGTCCAGATGAGTTTAATAGGATGATGAAATCTCTTAAAAGTAAGGGTTGGGCGACTTGGGATCTGCAACCGCAGCAAAGCGGCCACCCTCATTATGTCAGTGTATTGCTCACTGAAGATGGCATCACTGAAGCCAAAAAGGCTTTGCCTCAGATTCCCCTATTTGGGCTGATCAGTCAAGAGATAACAACAGGTGACTCGGACACAGATGTAAAGATTAACCATGCAAGGACATTATTCTTTAGCAATCCTTCTAAGATAGAGCACATGCGGTCGGCATGTGTAGCTTTATGCGCTGTCCTTGAACCAATAAGATATGAATTGACACCAGCTGTAACAAAAGCAGACATGAACGATCTGTTTCAGCTAATCAATAGGTTCGACATAAGGCATAACAACGATGGTGTCACTCAACTTAAGTACCCTGAACAGCTTGAATGGGTGTTTTATTCCCTGTTAAACACTATTAATGCTTATACTAAGTTAAAGAAAAGACTACAGGGATAGTTTAATTGGCACTTGTTTATCCGATAAAATATATCACAAGAATTTGCTTACAAAAAAAGCAAGGGTGCTTTACCCTTGCTTAAGATTGATAGACAGATTATCCAAGCTTTTTTCATACCCCTATAAAAGGGTAAATTCTACTTTTTTTGGATAATTAAATTGTTGATTCATTTACTTGTGAATCATCAGTATCCGAGTTGGAAGCCACTTTTAGCGGCTTTCCTGTTTTGTAAAACTTTTTGTCGCCTGTCACCCTTGTTGTTCTCCTTGCTTCGAAAAACTTTTCTATATGGGCAGCACGAGCATTCAATTTAATATTGTGCCTGTCATATAAATCTTGAAGGGTGGTTGTTATATACATTTCTATATATTCACTATTCGGCTTAAACTTTGAATATACATCCTCGAGAAATTCAGGGCTTGACAATCCCCTATTACGTAGTGCTTTGTCTAAAGCTGCTTTTATACGCGGCTCCGAATATCCGGCCTGTTCAATTCCATCTGCTCCAATTATTGGATGAGCCTCAACCACGATCGGGGCTATTTTTTTTAATTCATTTTGCTGACCTATTATGAAGCTGGAGTCATAATAGCTTCCTTCGGGCACCTTTAGCTTCTCCATTTGATTAGTGACTTCCATGATTAATGACTTGCGGCCTTCAATTGTCTCGCGCCTTAACTTATCATTGTCACCCAGAGGATACGACTTTCTCTGAATATTAACCACAAAATGCTTATTAACCTCTTTGTATGCCTGTTCTATATTGGGAAGATACTTATATATGCCAAAAACCCTTTGTTCTTGTATAAAATTATCAAGCATAAACCAATTGTATGAGCCGTCTGGATTGAAGTACCTGGAAAATTTTGATTCTGTAAGTATCCAATCAATCAGGTCTCTACCGCCTTCGCTGGTAGCTTCTGCTCTGAGCTTAAGGATTTGGTTAAATACTTCCTTCATACCGTCCATATATATTCTTGCCTCTGCCTCGTTCCTAAATACAATCTCTGGGTTTGCATTTGATATATGGGTGACGCTGTTGGTTCCATTTCTGAACCTTCCTATTATTTGTATGACCTCGGTTTGAGGATCAAGTATAGAATGTTCGGCAAATATAACCTCAGTTAGCATTAACACGTCAGGTTTAAACCCCAGTTCTATATCAATGGCTGAATAGTACCTGCTTGTTAAGAAATTGTACTTTGCCAGTTTAGTTACATCTAAGGTGCTGCTTGCTTTATACCCCCTTAACTTAAGTTCTGTTATCGGCTTGTCTGAGCAATGTATCTTACTGTTTGCTTTTATTTCAAGTGCATCAATTAAAGCCCTCATTGCTTTAATGGAGCTTAGGAATATGAAATAGCATTCCGCGTCTTTCGCTTTAAAGCATTCTCTTGTTGTAGCAACAACGTTATTGGTGGGTATGAGAGTTAACGGCTGACAATAATCCCATTCTGGTTCAATAACATAGTGTGTAAAACCTTCTTCTTCAAACCGAGGGTCGCTGAATGGTAGTGTTGTAGCTGAAACCAAGCCCTTATTAGTAAAGCCAAAGAAGTCATCAAAGGGGGCACTGATCTTTTCTCTGAAGTCTATATCTTGTATAGTACGCTCACACTCATCTATCAATAGATAGTATTCCTTTTTAAAATAGTCGAAGCTATCCTTGACTATCTCTCTAAACTTACTACTGTAGCTCTCCGGAGTAGTCAATATTTTCTTATAGGTAATTCTTTCATCACTTAAATAGGCTATTATAGCATCTTTTGTTATGCCTTGATAAACACCAAGGATTTGCTTTTCTAGGGGTTTTTCCTTGTTGTGTTTCTCAACTTTGCTTTCTATTACTGGGCGGTTAGGCAACACAATAATACTGTGTCTCGGTGCTATAATTTCTCCATAGGTAGCCCCCAATCCAGGTAACCTCTTATGAAATATTCCATTAGAAGGTAGTGGGTAGATTTGTTTTACTTCGGACAGTCTTTGTCCTCTCTTTACAGGTACTATTACGACCGACATATTTGTATTTAGTTCCATGGTTTTAATTTTTTAACATAGTTTATCCGTTCAGCTCTGGTGAGGGGCTGTCAGGTTTGTTAATAAGATTTGTTGATTAAAAGGAGGTAGCCAAGTAGCTACCTCCTTTTGGAAATTGTCACTGTTCTTTGTTCGCTTCAGCAATCAATTCTTCCATAGTAAATAGAATTGTTACCTTGCCATCTGCATAGTCGTTAAATAGACGGAACATCCCGGCATGGGCAATGATTTTGGCGCCAGGCCTTGCTTTGGCTTTAAAGAAAGTATAGTAGATATATTGCCGACCGGCAACATCAACCATTAAGTCAGAACCGCCATCGTTCCTGTAACCAGCTTTGAGGGCATCTATTCCTCTTTTTAGATGTTTGACATCCGATGGGGCCATACTTTTCCCATAGTCCAGCCAATCTTTTGGTGTAAAGTAAGGTGGACTTCCATCCTTACCTAAAAAGATTATTGGAGTTAGTGCTATGGCGTTACCGCCATTCGAAGCGCCAGTTGGGGCTTCATCCATGAATGGATTTCTCATTTGTTTGTTTAAATAAATCTAGCACATGCTAGTGCCAGCAAATTTCGAGGTACGAAATTTTGCATTGAGAAGAATGATGGGGCGTTAGAAAATGTCTACTCTTCCTCCTTTTGCGATTCGCTCAAATAGCTTAATATTGTCTCGATAAAGATGTTCTACGTACTTCGCGTCCTTTCCCTTGTGGCCTTCAGGAAAGATACCTAAGCATAGGCCGAGCTCGTATATAAGACTTTTCTGTTTGGTTGTAAAGAAGTATTGCGAATGTTTCAAATCCGTCTCTTTGGATATGAACTCATGTAGTTTAGCAATAAATATAGCACGCAACTTGTTTTTCAAGCGATAGGGTTTTGAAATGCTCTTTGTTGCGATTCTACTTAGATTTTTTTTTGTAAATGATGTGGTTGGATCGCCTTGAGTTGTTATGAAATCGCGAGATTCAATCCTTCTTAATAGTATATCTTCGATTAACTGCAAAGCCCAGGGATGTGTAACCCTAACGAGTACGTCCTTTCCCAGTTTAACCTGTAACTCAATGTCTGCTTTTGATTTAATTCCCAAGGTATACAAAAAGCTCGCTAATTCCTGATGACTTTTATTGGTATGGTATACCTGATAAGAACCGTACAGCTTGGCATGAAACCAATCCGCTTGATCAATGCATATAAACATAAGTGTGTCTCTAACAGATTTGATAGGGCATGCGTCAAGCACCGTCTTTATATTTTCTATTATATCCGGTGCAGAGCCAGGAATATTATTTAATATATAATATTCTACACAGTCTTTTGAAACATCGACTTGTCCGTCCAAGCTCCAAAGATCGGGTTTGTTGACATATCCGTATTTTTCTAGCAGTTGCCAGTCAGGCTTCAATGTTAATAGCGGTTTCATTAGAGGTACGAGTATAAGAAAAAAGCAGGACTGTTGCCAATCCTGCTTTCAATTCCCGTTTCTAATCTAATTGCGGTGCTGCTGCCTTTAACTCGTCAGTATTAAGCTCGCCTAATGTTCTGAGATATTTAAGGGTAACAACTATAGAAGAATGGCCCAACAGTTTTTGAAGTAGATGGACGTCTTTAGTTTTCCTATAAGTTGCAACAGCAGCCGTATGGCGAAATGAATAAATTGTTTGGTTCTCAAACACTAATCCAAGTTTATACATTTGCTCCCAGGCTCTTGACCACTGTGTATTAAAGTAGTATTCATTAAATGGCTGAGGTGTTAATGTGAAGATGTTATCGTCCCTAGTTAGCTTTGACAGAATTGGCCTTAGTTCCTTTCGGACGTATTCGGGTATATAAACAACCCTCACTTGCCCGCCTTTGTTATCACCTCCTGTTAGATGAACCTCAGAAAGGTCATTCTTAAAGTTGTTTAGAGTCAGCAATCTTACTTCTTCATGAGGCCTCAGCCATGCGCTGTAAGTCAAAAGACAGCATAGATACAGATTAGGATACCTCTTTTGTAGGAAGCCAAGAATAGGCTTTAGCTGTGATCTCTCGTACTTCTCATGTAATCGTGCTTTGGTTCTTCTCCTTTCAGTTGCCTTCACAGCTTTTAATGGCTTGTCAATAAGTCGTCCAGCAGCGTTAAATAGCACACCAAGGTTCCTCCTCTTGTTCATATAATATGTTCCTGACGAACCATATCTTGCAAGAAATTTCTCAATCCTGGCCGTCTGAATGTTTCCAATAGGACCTTCAAGTTCTTCCGGCAGCATAAACTCTACAAATTGACGGTGTATATCTGTTAAGTCTCTTTTATATGTCCTGCTTATACTGGAATTTAGTTTACCATTTAATGCTTCAAGTAACAAACTTTGCATAGATAGATTTATCTCTGTTGTTATGTTACAAATAGAGTCTGTTGCCGGTGCAATCTGCTGGCTTTTTATAGGGTAAACACTTGCTTCTAATGCCTTATGTAACTCGTAACGAAGCTTTTCAAGGGACTCATTTCTTTGCGTTAATGACTTGGCTCTATTCGGAGAAATACTCATATCGAGGTTGCTTCCATTATATTCTCTGATCCTTTCTCCATTGAAGTAGAACGTAACATACGAGCGTTTTTTTAAGTCGCAACTCGTAACGACTGTGGGTAATGTAAACATGTTTGGCGCGTTCTTGGCGCATATAGCAGCTTACAGAGTTAAAAAAGGCCTTTTAAGCATAGCTCAGTCGGTAGAGCAAAGGACTGAAAATCCTTGTGTCGCTGGTTCGATCCCAGCTGATACCACAGAAAAAGAAGAGCCTTCAGATTAATTTCTGAGGGCTTTCTTTTTTTTCAGGCGGTAGTCGGAGACTACAGGCATAGTCGTCCGGAGTTTAAAAACTCCGGCCAGCGGGCGTTTTGTTTATCAACTTAATTGAAATTTATAAACATTTGCTTAAAGTTGATAGTCATTTCGTTAAACTGACTGATAAAATCCTGGCCTATATTACCATAGTAATACTCTTTATTATTGGCAAACGGCTCTGCCAATACATCTGTTTGATGCAGTGTGATCTTTTTGCCCCCGGCATTGAAAGAAAAATCCTGTAAATGATAAGCCTTGATTTTTGCTATCCCCCCTGCACTGCCGCGCTGAATGGTATCTGCTTTGCTATTTTTACTAATTTCATCCCTGTACTTATCAAAGTAATTACTAAAAAGCTCGGTTTGTTTTGCGCCGGTGTCAAAACGGTAGGATAGGGTATCTCTGTCGGTTTTCATGCTGATCACCGGGATAAGCCCGTCTAATGCCAGATTTTTTAAACTATATACCATTTGCATAACAGGTATATTGATTTTGCCGTTTTTATAAACGTTAATTTCTCCCAAACTGGCAATCACAGGAAAACCTATGATGCCGTGTATTTCATAATGGGCACTGGGAAAAATCAGCTGCTCATCTGGCAGTACTAAAAAAACAACGTTTGTTAATGTGATGTTTCCTATTTGCAGCTTGTCAGCAATAGCTAAAGTTGCCTGGTTTACAATAGATGTACCGCTGCCTAAACTAAATGAAGTTTGGATAAGCTGCATATTGAATTTTTTAGCGTACGATTGGCTAATAGTAGAAAAGTTGGCCCCTGTGTCAAATACAAAATCGCTTGGCTGTCCGTTTGCGTCCACAGGAATAGTCATAAGGCCGGCAATATCTCTTTTCCAGGTGAGCCAGGTATCAGCGGTAATATCGTTTTGTTGCGGTGGCACCTGCGCAAGTGCATGCCAGATTTTATTACTGTTGCGGATGTCGGCAAGATCAGCGGTATCCAGCGTGTTACTGTATTGGCTTAGCAATTTATCACCTGTTTGGGCGGCCTCACTATAACGGAACAGCTTTACATCATTATCCATTTTAATCTTGAGCAAACCTGCAATTTCGGTATTTGTAAGTTTAAACTGGCTCGAAGTCAACAAACTGCCTATAACTTGCTGTGAAGAAGTACAATGATTAAAAGCATTATCAATGTATGCCTTAAAGTATAATTTATCCTTTGAATCAAGTTTTGACTGTTTGCAGATTATAAGTATCTCTAAGCCTGAAAAAATCATTTTCGGCTAAATAACTCCGGAGCAGCTTATCTGCATTATTGGGTCCCTGACCAAATGAATAATTAACAAAGTGACAAAACCCAATGATCAGTATTGCAGCGTATTTATATTTCTTTACCATTTTACTTTTTAGCTAAGCATGAAACATTTAAACGAGGATAAGGTAGTCAAACAATTTACTATGATGCCGGTGGCGCCATTCATAATATATGTTTTTAACGAAGTTAGTTTATCTGCTAAAATATGCCAATCCGTTCAACGGATTGGGTACTAATTTAAACGAATCGCAAAAAAAAATCTATGTATATCCATCTGAAAATTAATAAGGTACAAACTTCTGACAGCGGGAGATAAAATGACTATTGCTGTAACCTGATTCAGCTATTGTGCGACTAAGATTAAAATATCCAAAAAACACTACAGGGGAAAATTTAAAATCGGCGTGCCGCGTGGCTACGCCTTGTGCCGGCAGTGATTTTTGATTTATTATGGGTCACATGTTTCGGGTAGCGCAGACAGGTCACGTTTGAAGGACTTAAGATTTTAAAAAAGATTTATTAACTTTTAATCAATAAAATTATGAATAGTATTAAAGTACGTCAGTTTACCGGGATCTCGGGGATAATTATATTTCTTTTAAGCATGGTAGTGCTGCCCTTATATTTTGTTTACAATGGCCCTCCACCCGTATCAAATATATTGACAAGGGCTTTAATCAATATGTTTGTTTGTACCGCTTTGATTATCTTTCTGGTGGGTTTTCGTCATTTGATCAGGGAAGCACGTCCCGATTTTGAATGGATTGCTACATTGTCTTTTACATTCGGCCTGGTGTTTGCAATTCTTACGTTTGTCTCTGATGCTATTCAGGTAGGCAGTGTGTTGGGAAAGAGCGGGGGTATAGACCCCACAACTGTTGGGTCTGGTGCCGAGGGTGCCATATTGTTATTTGGCCCCATAGCGAGATTGCTGACCTCCATGTTTTTGTTTACAGCAGCAATGTCCATTCTAGGCACTCATATATTGCCGAAATGGACCGCTCGTATGGCACAAATTATTGCCGTTTTTCATTTTGTTTTGATTCCATCCATTTTTTCAGGTACTGATCCGTCTTATTTCTATAGCATCAATGGCTTGGGTATTCCGATATCCGGAACCTTCTTACTCATTTGGATACTGGTAATCAGCATTATGATCCTTAGGAAAAAAGGCTGACCGGAACGAAAGACTTATTTATAGGTTTATAAACCTTATAGCTTAGGGATGAAAGTTTGAATTGAGTAAAAAAAATGTCGCTAAAATTACCGGTATTGTCTCGGTTTGAAATTTAATTTTCACTCGTAACCTCAACCCCATATCGTATTGCCGCTTCAAGTATGTTAATGTTTATATCTTTTAATTTTTTTAACTTAATACAATACCCGGTCACGCTCGCCTTGCCCAATTCTTTCCCAAACGTTTGGGCCAGGTATGTCTTATCCTTAATACCAAGTATATAGATAGATATTCCGGTTGTGTTTGCGCTCATACCAATTTGAAAAAACTCTCTGGTTTTTCCATCGGCATATTTTATAGTGTAAAGTCCATATCCTATAGTAGGGTTACTAATGGTTTTATTTTCAGCGTTTTTTCCATCATCGAACCATAACTTACATCCTGGTAATAATTGAAGTATGAGTGATGCAAAGTTTGCATGTCACTATGCTTTGGTTCAGTTTGGCTGGTGATATATTCTTTGATTTGTTCTTGTACGTTCATATCAAACATTGAATTATGGGTTGCTTACTTTACCTTTTCAAATCTCGCTTTATTTTTAGTCATACGCGAAATCAATAAGCAATACATCTGGAAGCCAACTAAGCAGAAGATAAGTTCAGCCAGCCAACATACTATAATTATTACGGTTCAAATATAAATCCGGTTTATTGGAGACAAATCCAATAGTGGCGGGGCCCCCGGCCGCCTTTAGTCCTTCAAACAATCCTTTTTCTCAGTAGATTTTTTCAAAATCGGATCAGCCGAGTTTTGGGTAATTTCCTGACAGGTTATTTTGTTTACATATCCGCTTTGCGTGCTAACTACACTAACATAGTTTACTTTACCCTCAACTACTGTTATTTTTAATGGCGCTGATTTTTGTCCGTTCGATATTCCACCGCTAACTACGGTAACCGTATGGTCGCCTACACTTAGATCCTGTATTGAAAACGACTTGTTTTTTTGCTTGCAAGCCAGTTTATCATCAATATAAAATGAGTAATTAACAGAAGATCCGGTATACCCGGTATAACGGATTAAATAAACCTGTCCGGTTTTGGTTTGTGCAAAAGCGCCGAATGGTGCCGTAAGCAAAAATGCAAATAGTGCGAATAATTTAATTGTTTTCATAGGTTTAGTATGTGATTTGAATAATTTAACTGCCACTCACACAGTATAAACTATAAATCAGCAGCTTGGTTTTAATTAATGAAATTTTTGCTAAAAGCCAGTATCCCGGGCGCTACCATTGTTGGTTTGTGCAGAACAATCTGCAATGTGCGAAATGACAGGAAGAGAAAACAAGTAAACATACTTTTTTCATATCCAGCGGGTTATATCATCAAAATATCGTTTTTTGATACAAACTAATCTTTATAACTGTTATTTTTATAGATGATTAAATACCTATGTCATCAATTACTCATCCTTAGCATCTGTTTGTTGAGTTGCATTTCGCTGTATGCTCGGGGTGCCGATAGCGCCGGGAGAAAGACAGCGAAGGATACCGGTATCAAAAGTTTTGTTGCCAAAATGCAGGCTTTCGCCAAAACATCGGCCGGGAAAAGTGCAGATGAGTTTGCTGCCGATAAGGCCGCGATAGCGCAAAATAGCATATTTGAACAAATCAAAAAAACAACACAAAAAGCAAAGATCTACCTTAAAACGGGTGTAGATACTGTAGGTACCAAGGAGCAGTTTGTGATGATTGAAAAAGACTTTGCTATTGCCGGCGATGGGGTATTTACCAATAAAGGTACGGCGCAAACCTTTCGCAATTTAACGGCTACTTCAAAAATCCTTGCTGAGCTTTTAAGCAAAGCTAATGCAACTAAAGCAAAGCTTGATCGTCATTAACGGGAACTCACAGAATTCAGGTATGAGTTAGATTCGCTGCTGAGCGTACCGGCGCTGTTTAAATTTTCCTCCGACTCGGTTATCCTCTCAAAGTATATCCAGCAGATTGTGGTGGTGGCATACGAGGTACACCCGGTTGACAGTGCATTAAGGCAGGCAAATAACAATGTACAGGGCTTACTAAATCAGGTTAACAGGCAGGTATTTAAACTACAAACCCGTTTGGAAGAAATTGAATTGTACCAGAGGGAAATGGCGAAAAATACCTTTGAAAGGGACTTTGAAAATATTTGGGGAGCAACCGGTTATTACCGGCCGTTCGGCGAAGTCCTAAGGCAGGCGAAAGCTAAAGGTGTACTTACGTTGCTCTTTTATTTGCAAAACAACAGCGGAAAGGGAGCTATCTTTATACTGCTCTGCATCGCTTCATTCATCTATATACGCTCTTTAAAGAAAATTTATGCAGAACGGATGTTAATTACCTCAGACTTCCAGGGACAGCTGATCTTTCGTTATCCTGTATTATCAGCCCTGTTGATCGTAATTAATTTATTTCAGTTTATTTTCTTTTCACCACCTTTCATTCTCAATGTTATCTTCTGGACAATCGCCTGCATCAGCCTTACCGTGTTGTTTAAAAATTTCATTACGCGTTACTGGATGAACGTTTGGCTGATTATGGTTGCACTGTTTTTGATAACCGCTTTTGATAACCTGGTATTACAGGCGTCACGGTCGGAGCGATGGTTCATGCTTGCGTTATCGCTGCTGGGTTGTATTACAGGTTTGGCGGTTATTCTGAAAGGGAAAAAAGAAGAGTTACAGGAAAAATTGATCCTGCCGGCTATCGGTTTTATGATTTTACTTGAGTTTTGCGCCACGCTTACCAATATGTTTGGCAGATATAACCTGTCTAAAACACTGCTCATAAGTGGTTACCTTAATGTAGTAATTGCGATTCTTTTTTTATGGACCATCCGCCTAATCAATGAGGGCTTGTTTCTGGCATTCAACGTTTATACCCGGCAGGACCCAAAACTTTTCTATTTAAATTTTGAAAAAGTATGCAAAAAAGTCCCCGCCTTATTTTATGCGCTGCTGGTTTTTGGTTGGATTATCCTTTTCGGGCAAAATTTTGCCGGCTTCGGCTATATATCAGGACCATTGCGAGAGTTTTTCGACAGGGAACGTGCAATAGGCGATTATACCTTCAGCGTTAACAAAATATTACTATTCATCGCAATCATGACCACCGCTGTTATTATTTCCAAAATCGTTTCTTTTTTTGCTTCGGACAGGCGCCTTGTTTCGGACAAGGACGACAAAAACGCAGGCCCGGGTATCGGTAGTTGGTTACTGCTGATCCGTATATCTATCCTGAGTATTGGTTTGTTCCTCGCTATTGCGGCTGCTGGTATCCCTTTAGATAGGATCACTATTGTACTGGGCGCATTGGGCGTAGGCATCGGCTTTGGTTTGCAAACCCTGGTTAATAACCTGGTAAGCGGACTGATCATCGCCTTTGAAAAACCAGTTAACGTGGGTGATGTGGTTGATATTGACGGACAGGGTGGCACCATGAAGTCAATTGGTTTCCGCAGCAGTATCATTTCTACATGGGATGGTGCCGATTTGATTATGCCTAACGGCGACTTGCTGAATTCGCACCTAACCAATTGGTCGTTAGGAGGAAGCCACAGACGGATGTCCATTGTGATAGGTATTGCTTATGCTGCCGACCTGAAGAAAACCCAGCAATTGTTAATGGACATTTTAAATGCAGAGCCCAGATTGATGAAAAGCCCTGCACCCGTTGTTCAGTATGAGCAGTTTAGTAATAGCTCCATTGATGTAAAGGTTTTCTTTTGGACAAAACATCTGCGCGAGTGTTACCCCACCCGGAGCGATCTTATTATAGCCATTACCACGGCGTTCCGTACTAACGGCATCGAGATTCCTTTTCCACAGCAGGATATCCACATCCGCAATGCAGAAAAACCGGAGGAGTGAGGCGACGGTTTTAATCTTTTTGTGCAATAAATTGCGGTAAAGCTCCAGTGGTCTCTCGCGCCGGATAAGTGATACCAAAAGGAAAGCCGTCAGATTAAGTTTTGATGGCTTTCCTTTTTTTAATTTGGCAGTCAGAGACTACAGGCATGTAGTCCGAAGTTTGGACACTTCGGACAGCGGAGAATCAGACTGTCAAGCATGTGTTCGCTTGATATTTACTAATTTTTCAAAAGTCTAAATGTATATTTTGAGCTTATAAAATGTCTGTATAATTCCCCAGGCTGGACATAATTCGAACCGTATTGTTGATCAAATCAATGTTTTAATCAAAATTTAGAAGGCTATATATCTACCTTATCCAGTTGGTGCAATATCCCGACCTTTCACCAATAACATGGTGCAATTGATGGTGGAGTTTGTTCTTATTTTTTTTACCGCAACGTAA
>OLKV01000173.1_pt1 | contig 96604 bp, 85 predicted proteins | sample 1604391 | NCBI WGS metagenome assembly OLKV01 (sample SAMEA104055711, study PRJEB20765) | soil metagenome | isolation source: soil | reverse complement strand
TCTGAAATTTAACAGTAAAGATTTATCGTATCGTGACGCAGATCTATTGTACCTGACGGCACGAAACTACTGTTTGCTATTTTTTCTACCGACCTTTGACCCCGATGGGGTCTATCCCCTGCATAAATGAAATTGACCGTAGATTACGCTGATACATCCCGCAGCCCAAAAAAATGCACCATCGGTACAAAAGGTCGGTAGGTGCCGTTGGTATGCCGTGTAAATGTATCGTACTTATAAAAAAAATGCACCATCGGTGCAAAACGTCGGTAGAAAATATAAGAATGAAATTTTAGCGTGCCATAGGTACGCAACTTAACCGCCACTTAAGTAACCATCATGTCGCTTTTGTTTTAATTCTCAAATTCATTAGTTTTAAGCAAATTATGGCAAATACCTATACCCAAATTCACATTCAATGCGTAGTGGCAGTAAAGTTTCGTCAGTCCCTTATTCAACCCAATTGGAAAGAACGATTACAGCAATACATTACAGGAATTGTCCAGAACAACGGCCATAAAATGATTGCCATCAACAGCATGTCCGATCATTTGCATTTGTTTTTCGGATTCAGACCCAACCAATCACTGTCTGATCTGATGAAAATAGTTAAAGGCGAGTCATCTGAATGGATCAACAAAGAAAAATTTAATCCATCTATATTCAGATGGCAGGAAGGGTTTGGCGCTTTTTCATATTCACGTTCTCAAATAAAAGTTGTGTCAGAATATATTGCAAATCAGGAAGAACATCACAGAAAAAAGACCTTTTTAGAAGAGTACGAATATTTCCTAAAACAGTTTGAAGTTGAATATGACGAGAGATATATCTTTAAACCTTTGGAATAAAAAATTTGTTAAGTATTGCACCTACGGCGCAAAATTGTATTTGTAATTTATTTTCTACCTACCTTTTGCTCCTGACGGAGCAACTAATCAAGCCGAACGTTTAAGACCGGAAAATTAATTTTAAACCCCTAACTTTAAACCTATGAATATTACCCGGGAGCGTAAGACCATCGACGACGTTTTAAACAACTACCGTGCTCAACTGGATACCATCCCCGACGAATTATTTACCGAAACGCCGCCTGATGGGGGATGGAGTTATGCCGAAGTATATTCACATATTATGCAGGCTACTTTAGCATCGCTGGTAGCCTTGGAACGCTGCACGCAACGCGTTGGCGATGTCAATACCAAAGGCTTAAATTTAATAGGGCGCTTTGTGTTGTTTTTTGAGCGTTTCCCGCCGGTAAAAATAAAAGTGCCGAGAAAGGTTGATGAAAAATTCCCTGCAGTTAAAATCAGCAAAGAAGAAGCACGGAATTTAATTGTAAAATGCCGGATGCGCATTGATGATATGATGTTGCATATAAAAGAGTCAGCACCCAACGCCTGTACCAAACACCCGAGGTTGGGTATGTTGAATGCTGCGCAATGGCTTAAATTTACCCGGATCCATTTAGAGCATCACTTAAAACAGCTGGATCGTATCCGGAAAAAAATTTCATATTAAATGAAACCTTTTACATTTAACGAAGTCTTAACATTATAATAATCTGATTCACGGATATTTGTAAAAATTGTAGAACATGCATTTTGAATTTGCTTACATGATTGTAGTTGGGTTGCTGTCGCTTGTTTGCGTATTTTATATCAGCCCGTTTGAATTAAAAGTTAATGACGACGACGAAGAAGAAGAATAATCGTTGTTCCTATAATTTTCTCATCTTTTTCTGGTATAACTTACCGGAAGGAATAATCTCCCCCCAATTTTAATGGCCAAACGCGAAGTAGATATTGTGATCATATCCGACGTGCATTTAGGTACCTACGGATGTCATGCTAAAGAATTGCTTAAGTATTTAAAAAGCATAAAACCTAAAATTCTTATTTTAAACGGCGATATTATTGATATATGGCAGTTTAGTAAATCATACTGGCCCGAAGCGCACATGAAAGTGGTGCGCCGCATATTGAAATTTGTTACCGAAGGCGTACCCGTATATTATTTAACCGGTAATCACGATGAGATGCTGCGTAAGTTCACCGACTTTAACCTCGGCTCATTTCAATTACTCAATAAAATTGTATTAAACATCGATGGCAAAAAAGCCTGGATCTTCCACGGTGATGTGTTTGATGTTACCATGCAGCATTCTAAATGGCTGGCCAAGCTGGGCGCTATCGGTTATGATACGCTTATTTTAATCAATAGCTTTACCAACTGGCTCTTAACGGCTTTTGGGCGTCAAAAGATGAGCTTTTCGCAAAAAATAAAGGCCCGCTTTAAAGAGGCTGTAAAATTCATCAACCAGTTTGAACAAACCGCCGCCGACCTTGCCGTTGATAAAAATTACCAATACGTAATTTGCGGCCATATTCACCATGCCGAAATCAGGCAGATGGAATCAACAGAAAAAACAGGCTCGGTATTATATTTAAACTCCGGCGACTGGGTGGAGAGCCTTACCTCGCTTGAATATAATAATGGCGAATGGACAATATTTAAATACCACCCGGATAACTTTAAAAGCGATGCCGATGAAGACGATAAAACCGATGCCGAAGACCTGGATGCAAAGCTTGATATTAATATTTTACTCCAAAGATTTAGACAAGAACCCGGATAACTAACCGCAAGCCTTTTATATTTGGGCTTTGTTGAACCCTTGCAAGTGTTTAATACGTTTTAGTACACAAATTAAAGCTTGCTGCATTTTTACAACCTTTCAACCGCCGCACATGAAAATATTATACGCTATACAAGGAACAGGAAACGGCCACATAAGCCGTGCACGCGAAATTGTGCCCCTGTTGCAAAAATATGGCGAGGTTGATCTGTTAGTTAGCGGTACCCAGGCCGAAGTTAGCCTGTCGCAGCCCCTTAAATACAAGTTTCACGGGTTTAGCTTTGTATTTGGCACCCACGGGGGGGTTGATAATTGGGCAACCTTTAAAATAATGAATTTACCCCGGCTATGGCATGATATCCGAACGTTGCCGCTAAAGGAGTATGACCTGGTGATCAATGACTTTGAACCGGTAAGTGCCTGGGCCTGTAAGCTGCAAAAAATACCATCGGTATCATTAAGCCACCAATGTTCATTTGTTTCACAAAATACGCCACGGCCCGCCAAATGGAGTTATGCCGAGTGGTTGTTTAAATATTATTCGCCCACTACCTATCATATAGGCTTTCACTTTGATAAGTACGATGATTTTATCCATACCCCGGTTATCCGCAGTCAGATAAGGGAGTTGGTTACCTCAAACGAGGGTCATTACACCGTGTATCTTCCGGCTTATGACGATAAACTGCTGGCCACGCTTTTAAATAAAACAAAAAACGTACAGTGGCAAATCTTCTCAAAAAGGCAAAAAACAGCCTACCGCGAGGGGAACGTTGAAATTTTCCCGGTAAATAACGAGGCCTTTAATAAAAGCCTGGCCAGTTGTGAGGGTCTTTTAACAGGCGGCGGCTTTGAAGGGCCGGCCGAAGCCCTGTTTCTGCAAAAAAAAGTGATGATGATCCCCATGAAAGGGCAGTATGAGCAGCAATGCAATGCCCTGGCGGCCTCAAAACTGGGTGTTCCCGTTATTCACGAAATTGACGATCAGTTTATTTACCACATCAATAACTGGTTAAGTGATGATAAAAAAATAGCAGTAAATTTCCCCGACGAAACGGCGCAAATAGTAGATAATATGATAAAACGCTACGCAAAACCATAATTGTTTCAGCATAAGGAGTTTTTCTGCTAATTTCGCATCGGCAAATTTGGCTTTAATGATCAATTTTTTCAAAGCGTTTAATCCGCTTAATATTTTATGGCTGGCAGTTTTATTATTCTTATTAAGGGTGGGTTACACAGTTAACGCCCCAAATAATATTCCATTCGCCTTTACTGATTTTTTTACCCGCTTGCTGATGCCTTCGTTTCAGTTCCAGGTTTCAACGCAGGTTAATGTTTTTCTGGCTGGCATAATTGTATTTGCGCAGGCCATGTTGGTTAACCACCTGGTAAACTACTTTAACTTATTGGGCAAGCCTACCTTTTTGCCTGCACTCATGTATATAACGGTATCGGGTTTGTTTACGCCGTTTTTAGTACTGAGCCCGCCGTTGATCTGCAATTTTTTGGTGATATGGATGGTTTTTAAGCTCTTTAGCTTTTATAAAAGTACCGATGCCAAATCAACCGTTTATGATCTGGGTATCATAGTAGCCATTGGGGCCATAATTTACCCATCGTTTGTTTATTTATTTTTTGTGATATGGATAGCCCTTATCATATTTAAACCTTTTAACTGGCGCGAGATAATGGCCGGTGTAATTGGCTACATCACCGTGTTTTTCTTTTTGGGTGTATATTATTATTTAAATAACAGCCTGCCACAACTTTACGGCGCTTGGTTGCCGTTAGATACTAAATTTCCCGAGAGCATTAATATCAATTATTATAATTATATAGTACTGGCTCCGGTTATTATCATTTTGGTGCTTTGCTTTTTTTCGCTGCAGCAAAACTTTTTCAAAAGTTATGTTCAAGTACGCAAGTCGTTCCAGCTGTTGTTTTTTATTTTTTTAATCGGAGGATTTTCATTTTATACTAAGGCGGCATTTCACTTAAATCACTTTTTGTTGTGTACGGTGCCTGTTGCGGTATTTTTCTCCTATTATTTTGTATATGCAAAGCGCAAATGGTTTTATGAAACCTTGTTTGCACTATTGCTCATTGGTATTGTATATTTTCAGTTTAACACTTTTTAACTTTTACATTCGTTCAATTTACAGCTGTTATATTAGTTTTGTATCATGAAATCGTTATGGGTTTCAGCAAAAAATAATATACCGGCTCATTAAAACAAATAATTCAAATGAAATTTGGAGTAGTAGTATTTCCGGGATCTAATTGCGATGAAGATATCATCTACGTATTAGAAAAAATATTAGGGCAGCAGGTAGTGCGTTTATGGCATAAAGACCATGATTTACAAGGTGCCGAATTTATTGTATTGCCGGGTGGCTTTTCCTTTGGCGATTATTTACGTTCGGGTGCTATTGCACGCTTTTCGCCTATTATGCAGGAAGTTATACAATTTGCCAGCAAAGGCGGGTATGTGCTTGGGATTTGTAACGGCTTTCAGATACTTACAGAGGCTGGCCTTTTACCGGGTGCTTTGCTGCATAATGAAAACCGCAAGTTTATTTGCCGCAACATTTATATGAAGCCGCAAACAACCAATTCATTAATAACAGCACAAATTGATCCGCAAAGAGCATTAAAAGTACCTATTGCACATGGCGAAGGCAATTATTTTGCCGATGCTGATGTGTTGAAATCACTTTATGCTAACGACCAGGTGTTATTTAAATACAGCGATGAAGCAGGTAATATAACCGCAGCATCAAATCCAAACGGATCATTAGATAATATTGCAGGTATTTGCAATATCGAAAGAAACGTGTTTGGCTTTATGCCGCACCCCGAGCGCGCTTCGGATGCATTGGTTGCTAATGAAGACGGGCTTGCAATTTTTGAATCAATATTGTCACTGGTAAAAGTTTGATGGCCAACCTGGTTATCGATATTGGCAATACATTAACAAAAGTTGCTGTTTTTGAGCACAACGAGTTACTGTATACCAACCATAACCAAACAATTGATACCGATTTGATAAATAATTTGCTGGGTAGTTATAACATTAATACAGCAATCATTTCATCGGTAAAAAACAACAACAAAGAAGCCTGGGAAACATTGTTGGAAGGAAAGGTTAAGTTAATATATTTTAATAACCGGATGACCGGCAAAATTATTAACCATTACCTTACCCCCGATACCCTTGGTTTGGATAGATTGGCTGCAGTTATAGGAGCAAATTATTTGTACCCCGATAAAAATAACCTGGTTATTGATGGCGGCACCTGTATAACCTATGATTGGATAGATGCTCAAGCAAATTATTTTGGAGGCAGTATATCGCCGGGTTTAAATATGCGTTATAAGGCTTTAAATTATTTTACTTCGGGTTTGCCTTTAATCAGCGCCGACGAAAATTTTATAGATAATTATGGCAACAGTACAGCAACGGCTATACAATCGGGCGTACAAAACGGAATTAAAAACGAATTAACCGGTTTTATGGAAAGCTATAAAAAAGCCGGACAGGAACTAAATATTGTACTTTGTGGGGGCGATAGTATTTTTTTTGATACTCTATTGAAAAATAGCATCTTTGCCCCCTATATAAAAATTGAACCTCATTTGGTTCTGATAGGATTAAACGTAGCCATACACCATAATAATGATTAAATATACCAGGGTTTTTATAACATTTTTACTTGCCGCTATTGCACTTGGCGCCACGGCGCAATCAACCACTACTGCTACAAGCTCGCCTTACTCCAGATACGGTTTGGGTGATTATACCCCATCTTTATTACCGCAAAATTGGGCTATGGGGGGTATTGGTACTGCTATTAATAACATAAGCGGTTATAATAACATTAACCCTCTTAATCCTGCATCGTATGGCGTAATAAACTTTACTACTATTGATGCCGGTCTTTATTCAAACATAAATACGCAGAGCCAGGTAGGCCCCAATGGCAATACACTTAGCGCTACAAACGCTTCCTTCAGGTTAAGCCATGTGGTTTTCGCTATCCCGGTTAACACGCATTCAGCTTTTAGCTTTGGGTTACTGCCTTATTCCGAACTGGGATATAACTACAAACAAACCTTTACACGTAATGGCTCAAGCGGTAAGCCAGGATCTGTTGATACCCTAACCAATAACATTTACAGTGGCGAAGGCAGCTTATCAAAGGCTTATATTGGGTATGGTCTTCATATTACCAAACACTTATTAATTGGTGCAAACTTTGCTTATATATTTGGTAACCTGGCCGAATACAGCTCAACAGAATCTAACTTGTATGGCACTTTAAACTCCAAAATTCAGCAAAGTAATGCGGTTGGCGGAGCAAATTACGATTATGGCGCTCAATACTCTATTGATTTTGGCCAAACCAAACACGTTATATTAGGTTACTCGGCTTCAACAGGTAATAGCTTAAACTCAACCAGTACCTATATTGTTAGCAATTACACTTATGATAGCAGTGGAAATGAAAACCTTGCTGCCGACTCAGTGGCTAACCAAAAGGGTGCAAAAAGCAAAATTCAGTTGCCACGTATAAACCACTTCGGTATATCATTTCAAAATGATGGACACGTTTTAGTAGGTGCCGATTATACGATAGGAAACTGGTCTGCATTAACTATTGATGGTACCAATGCCGGGCTTCAAAATAGCAAAACACTAAACGTGGGTGGCTCATGGACACCAAACATTAACGCCCTGCGCAATTACTGGGCACGTACCGATTACCGTTTAGGTTTTATATACGATGATACTTATCTTAACGTATACAATACTGATATAAAAAGGTACGCGGTAACTTTTGGCCTTGGCCTGCCGCTGGCACCTAACAATACCAGTTTTTATAAAATAAACTTCTCTGCCGAGGTTGGCAGACGCGGAACCCTTGATAATGGTTTAGTGAAAGAGAACTATGTTAATTTACATTTAGGCTTTACACTTAACGATAAATGGTTTCAACGATTTAAATTCCAATAGGCTTATGTATGTATAGTCAGGCAAAAAAGTTATCATCGCTGTATTTGCCGGCATTGTTTATTTGCATGCTGCTGTTAAGCGCTTGCGAAAATTCATTAAATGATATCAAAAAAATAGCATCAACAGACGAGGATAAGCCCATGGCCCGCTCAACCGGTGTTGACATTATTTATAGTGATTCGGCAAAAGTAAAGGCTCATCTTACAGCTCCGTTAGAGATTGATTATACCGACGCAGCCAAACCGTATGAAGAAATGTCAAAAGGCGTTAAGATCATCTTTTATGATGATGATCTGGCGGTTAAAGGCACTATAACATCCGAATATGCACTGAAGAAGGATAAAGAACACCTGATAGAGTTCCATAAAAATGTGGTGGCTACCAATGCCCAGGGCGAAACTTTTAAATCCGACGAGTTGATATATGACGAAACCGGAAAGAAAATCTACTCAAATAAACCCGTTGAAATTACCATGACCAATGGCGACAAAATCAACGGCAAAGATTTTTTTAGCAACGAAAGCTTATATCCCTGGCACCTCGACCAATCAACCGGAATATTTCACGTAACAGAAAATGGAACAGGAATAAACCCGTGATTGCGTTCAACAACTCGAATAATTACTCACCGCTATTCTGTAAGGAGTTTTTTGAAGTCTTCCAATGACATTATATTGATAACTGGAAAGGGTATTGATTTTAGTACATTAAAGTGCTTATCGTCAGTAATCAGGAAATGTACATTGCCGGCAAATGCGCAGTCTGCAAATTTATTATCGTCTGCATCATTAGCTATGAGGTTCAAATTAAAATGTATGTCGATTTTCTTAACGTTAGTCAATAGTGAAAATGCTCCGGTTATAAGTTCAGCAGTTTCTTTTGAAAAAATGTCTGTTATCTTTTCTTCATATTCAAGCTGAATTTCATTGCTTATGTACAGATCATAAGCATTTTCGTAAAGCTTATCCAAAATGATGGAAAATGCTGACCTCCGGGATACAGATCTGAGTAAGACATTCGTATCCAACACAATTTTAAGCGGAGGCATTATTTCTTACCCAGCATTAGCCGAAGTTTTTCGTCGGTGTAATTCTTTTCATCCCAAACGGCATCAGCTTTATCCCGGGCTTTATCCAACAAAAAACTGGCTATTACATTTTTTAGTTCAGCAAGGTGTATGTCCGGAATATCAGCGCTAAATACTTTTAATAATTCAGCCTGTATATTGCTAAGCGGCGGATGGGCAGACGAAATATTCATAATTGTAATGTTGTTAATACAAAAATAACAGTTATTTCGAAATTAGGGTTTATTTTCCAACAACTCTATCAAAATCATCATTGAGGAACGACGAAACAATCCCCATCTATACAGAGTAGCCTGCTGAATGCATTTGACACTTTAAAACAAGCATTATCATGGTAATCACAAGCCAAATCAAAATTAATTTCTAATAAAGAGCCATCTCATTGTAGTAATTAAAATAAAAAAGTAATATTGCCCCCGCGGTACATTATAAGTAGCAACAAAATGATGTAACAGCAGGGGGAGGTTAGTAAAATGTTTACATACTTTACCTTTAATAAATGATGAATTTGGGCTTATAGACCAGTATTTTACATTTTTTTTGATACGAAATTTTGTATTATAGAATTTTGCTAAAAATTGTATCTTGCGCCCTCTTTTTAATAGTATAATATAATTTATAATAAGTATATGGGTATAATGGGTTTTTTGCGCGACCGGATGGGGAAAATTCTCGCATTCTTTATTGGATTCGCGCTGCTCGCTTTTATTGTGGGTGAAGTAGTAAGGTCAGGTGGGTCATTTTTTAAGGACGACAGGAACATGCTGGGCGAAGTTGGAGGTGAAAAAATTGCTTTTGATGATTTCAACAAAAAATTAGATCAAAGCAGTGCTCAGTTTAAACAGCAATCCGGTCAGCAGGGTAGCTTATCACCACAAATTACAAGCTATTTACAGGAAACCACCTGGAACCAGCTGGTAAGCCAGGCAATACTAAAAAAAGAAGTTGAAAAGCTTGGCCTTGTAGTAAGTGATGATGAAGCAAAATCAATGGTTAGCGGCGACAGCCCTAATCCGCAAATTGTACAGGCATTTGGCGATCCTAAAACCGGTCAGTTAGATCGCAACAAGCTAAACACCTTTTTAAACAACCTGAATGCTTCAAAAGCAGATGATCCATTAAGACAACAATGGAATGATTTTGTAGTTCAAATGATAGAAGCAAAATTGTCTGAAAAATATGTTTCGTTAGTTTCAAACGGTTTATACGTAAACTCGCTGGAAGCTAAAGACGATTATGAGGCTAAAAACAAACTGGCTGATTTTAAATATGTACTGCTTAATTATGCTTCAGTACCTGATAGCAAAATTACCGTTACCGATGACGATTATCAGTCATATTACGACGAGCATAAAAGCGAATTTAAAAACGACAGAGAGTTAAGAACTTTTGATTACGTAAGCTTTAACGCTGCGCCCTCAGCTGCTGATACCGCAGATATTAAAAAACAGGCTGACAAACTTGCCACTGATTTTAAAGCAAGCACTAATGATTCGCTTTTTGTACAGATAAATGCCGAAACAAAAGCACCATTAGTATATCAGCATAAAGGCAAGCTTGATCCAAAGCTGGATTCAGTGATGTTTAGCGAAGCCAATGGATTTGTTTATGGTCCTTATGTATCTAACGGTTATTTTAAAATAGCAAAACTGGTTGACTCAAAGGTTGAGCCTGATTCAGTAACTGCTCGTCATATCCTTATTGATGACAAAGCTATCGGTCTTGACAAAGCAATTGCTAAAGCCGATTCAATTAAAAAACTGATTGAAGGTGGTAAATCATTTGCCGACATGGCTAACATGTACTCGATCGATAAAAACTCAGCTGTAAAAGGCGGCGATTTAGGCACATTTGGCAGGGGAGCAATGATTCCTGCATTTGAAGACGCCGTGTTTAAAGGTAAAAAAGGTGATCTGATAGTTGTGCCTTCACAATTTGGCGTTCACTTAATTCAGATAGAAGATCAAAAAGGATCATCAAAAGTAGTTAAAGTGGCCATTGTTGATGTGCCTTTAAAAGCCAGCAGTGCTACACAAACAACTGTTTATAGCAAAGCACAAGGATTTTTAGGATCATTGGCTAAAGGCAATTTTGACGAGGAAATTAAAAAAGGCGGCCTGCAAAAGAAAACCGCAACTGATGTAAATGGTGTTGCCGGGGCATTACCGGGCATTGACAATGCACGTGAAATAGTTAGATGGGCTTATGGTGCCGAAAAAGACGATTTCTCTGATAAAGTATATATCTCTGATAACCAATATATCGTTGCTCACTTAATACAGATCAAGAAAGTAGGAATTTTACCTCTTGATGAAGTTAAAAAGCAGATTGCTCCAATGGTTAAAAATCAGGTTAAAGGAAAATTCTTATCTGATAAGTTCCAGGCTGCATTGTCAGGAACATCAAATATCGATCAGGTTGCACAAAAAGTAGGCGGCCAGGTAGTTCCAATCCAGAACATCGTATTTGCAAATCCGGTAATCCCGGGTGCATCTGCTGAGTATAAATTAATCGGTACAGTGTTTGGTTCACAGCCTAACAAAATTTCAAAACCAATTAACGGCGAGCAAGGTACTTATGTATTTGTTTTAAATAGCTTTACCAACCCGCCTGCATTAACAAACGCAGTTAGGGAAAAAGAACAATTAGGGCAGGCACTTTTACAAAGAGCCGATTCGCAAATGTTTGAGGCCCTAAGGGATAAAGCTAATGTAAAAGATTACAGAGCTAAGTTCTTTTAGACAATAATATACATGGGTAGCCATTTAAAAGTAAAAAAAAGGATAAATTAACCGCGATTACAGCATTGTTAGTCAAAGGCAAATTATTCTAATAAAAATAAAGGTAATTTTGTATCCGGGTGAGGCGTTAAAGCTTTACCCGGATTTTTTATTTTGTAACAATGGACATACAGGAAAATATAGTAAACAAGGTTGCTCAAAGCGGATTGGTCACTTTAGATCCTGCCGCGTTTTACCCTGCTGGTGAGCGCGTGGTATATGATATTAAAGACAATCTTTTTATGGGCCTTATGCTGCGCGAAAAAGATTTCAGGGAGTTTGTAAAAGAGCATGACTGGACACAATACCAGGATAAATACGTGGCTGTAACCTGTTCTGAAGATGCCATTGTACCCGCCTGGGCTTATATGCTGCTGGCAAACAAAATGGCCCCTTATGCCCGCGAAGTTGTTTTTGGGGATGCAGAAGTATTAGAAACCGTATTGTTTATAAAAAACATAGCCAAAATGGATGCAGAGCAGTACCGCGACCAAAGAATTGTGATAAAAGGCTGCGGTGATATCCCTGTGCCGGTTTCGGCTTATGTTGAACTTACCAAAAAACTTACCCCCGTTGTAAAAAGCCTCATGTTTGGCGAACCCTGCTCAACTGTTCCTATTTATAAAAAAAGAGATTAATCTAAAACCAAGTCATTGCTGTAAGGAACGAAGCAATCGCGAACTATGCATGTTCGCCCTGTTATGCCGTTAATAAATTTTTAAGTCAAAACCTTAATCAAAAACAAAATAAAATTTGAACTTTAGAGTTAGGGCTAAGTACTTTTTTACTTAAAATGATAAAATACCTCCTTATAACCTTCTTTATAGCAGCAAGTTTCAATAATGCTTTAGGGCAGCAGATCACCGCCATTAACGAACCTGTTTTTAAAGTTGGCGAGCAGTTGAATTATTCTCTTAAATACGGGTTTTTTACTGCTGCCGAAACGGTGATAAAGGTAGAGGAAAGTGATAAGAAGTTTGGTGATAATCCGGCTTTCCATATTGTTGCCGACAGTAAAACCGCCGGAACTTTTGATGTTTTTTATAAAGTGCGCAATCGCTACGAAACGTATGTTGATCAGGCTACGCTGGAGCCATATTTTTATACCGAAAACCGCCACGAGTCAAATTACCGGCATACCGATAATGTAACCTTTAACCACGCTGATAATAAAATTACTGCTAACAAGGGCGTGTTTCCGTTTAAGGGGCAGGTATTTGATTTTTTATCGGCCTATTATTTTTCGCGCGGTATTGATGTTTCAAAAATGCAAATAGGTGAGAAATTTGAACTGCAGTATTTTTTGGAAGATGGGGTACATACTTTAACCATTTCTTATGTTGGCCGGGAAAAGGTAAATTCGCCTCTTGGAAGCTTTAATTGTTTAAAGTTTAACCCAACGATAATACCGGGACGGATATTCAAAAAAAATAGCAAACTATACCTTTGGATAACGGACGATAAAAACAGGATTCCGGTAAAGGCGCACGTTGATTTAATAGTAGGAAGTGTAACAATGGATTTAACAGGGGCACAAAATTTAAAATACCCGTTAAATCCTTTAAAAAAATAGATATGATAGAGGTAGGGAACGTTTTAGTGCATGAAGATGTAGTAAAAGAAAACTTTGTATGTAATTTAAATAAATGCAAAGGCGCATGCTGCCTCGAAGGTGATTCAGGCGCTCCGCTTGACGCCAATGAATTGGACATATTGGACGAGATTTATCCCAAAGTAAAACCTTTTATGACGGCTAAGGGAATTGCCACTATCGAAAAGAATGGCACCTATGTAACCGATTTTGAAGGTGACTACACTACGCCCTGTGTTGATGTAAATAAAGAATGCGCCTACGTGATATGGGAAAACGGCATTACCAAATGCGCTATCGAAAAAGCGTATGAAACTGGTGTTATCAACTGGAAAAAGCCGATCTCCTGCCATTTGTATCCTATCCGCATAACCAAATACCCCGAATTTGATGTGCTTAATTATGATCGCTGGAGTATTTGCAGCCCTGCCTGTTCTTTTGGCGATGAATTAAAAGTACGCGTTCATGAGTTTTTAAAAGGCCCGCTAATCCGCAAATACGGTGAAGACTGGTACCAGGAGCTGGAAGACCAGGTAGCGGGCGTGTAATTAATTGGCAAAAAGGATGCACCGGTGCAAAATATTGGTAGAAATAAAAATGATTTGCATGCCATAGGTATGCTACTATACGCAATGTAATTGTCAAATTGCACCTCCTGTAATATTTTCACCCCATTGTAGCTACCTTTGCCAACTATGGAATTAGGGATCAGTACATTTGGGGATTTAATACCCGCCGGCGTTGCCGGCAAAGCCATTAACGCACATAAACGCGTACAGGAACTGCTTGAAGAAGTAAAACTTGCCGACGAGGTAGGTTTGGATGTATTTGCCTTCGGCGAACATCACCGGCCCGACTTTGTTATTTCGGCACCTGAGATTCTGATGGCTGCTGCGGCCTCAATTACCAAAAACATCAAGTTATCAAGTTCCGTTACTGTTTTAAGCTCTGCTGATCCTGTCCGTACTTTCCAAAATTTTGCCACGGTTGATCTCATCTCTGGTGGTCGCGCCGAAATGATTGCCGGCCGTGGATCATTTATCGAGTCGTTCCCTTTATTTGGTTACGATTTGGATGATTATGATGAGCTTTTTACCGAAAAACTCGAGCTCTTTTTACAGATCAATAAACAGGAAGTGGTATCGTGGGATGGGAAGTTTCGTTCGCCCATCAGGAAACAGGGAATATACCCACGCCCGTATCAGCAAGAAATACCGGTATGGATAGGAGTAGGAGGTACGCCCGGCTCGGCTAAACGCGCCGGCAGGTTAAATTTACCCATGATTATTGCCATATTGGGCAGCGCACCAAAACACTTTGTTCCGTTTGTTGAGTTATACCGCGAATCGGCCGAAAAAGCCGGGCACGATGTAAGCAAATTGCAGCTGGGTATTTCGTCGCAGTTTTATGTGGCCGAAAACTCAAAACAAGCAGCTGATGAATTTTACCCATCTTATGAGGCCCTGATGAACCGCGTAGGCCGTGATAGGGGCTGGTCGCCTATGAGCCACGAGCAGTTTGAATACCTGCGCAGTAGCGGCCCCCTTGTTGTTGGTGATGTACAGCAGGCCGTTGATAAAATTATGGGGCAATATGAGCTTTTTAAAAACACGCGTTTTGTGGCCCAATTGGTAACAGGGCATATCCCGCATAAAAGCGTTCTTAAAGCTATTGAGCTATTTGGCACAAAGATAGCACCAGTAATACACAAGGAGTTAGCCGATATGTGATAAAATTTTTTTAATTTGCACGAAACTTTTGTAACACGATTTCGTAGAAAAGTTATAAACTTATCACACTTGAAAACAGTTGTAAAGCTACATCATCCTAATTTTTGTACCTCCTGCGGCGAACACTTCACCCATAAAAAACACAGGGGATGGTTTATTAAATTCTTTTTATTTTTTGCAGATATCAGAAAAGACTATTGTGTCCTCTGCAAAAAAACCTTTATTGTTCTTCAAAACAAACAAGAGATCAAGGCGAAGCAAATTCAGTATAATTATCGCGCTTCGTAACAGTTGTTACATTTTCTCATGTAAGCGTTATGTTCCTGTTGTAATTACCGGGAATATGTGTATTTGCCTACCCGTATGTTGTTGGCAATAAGTGAGCATCGTCTGGCGCTTTTCCCTGTCGAAAGAAAAACAACTCCGCTTACAGATAATATGACTTTTTACGATTAAATTGGATAATATTGTATCTTAAATAAGAGATTACTATTATTATCTATGAAAATTGCTTTAATAACCGGTATTACAGGACAGGACGGGGCATATTTAGCTGAGTTTTTACTGAAAAAAGGATATGAAGTTCATGGTGTAAAAAGAAGATCGTCATTATTTAATACTGACCGTATCGACCACCTTTATCATGATCCGCATGATCCGGATGTTAAATTCAGACTGCATTATGGCGATCTTACCGACTCAACTAACCTGATCAGGCTTATTCAGGAAGTGCAGCCCGATGAAATTTACAATTTAGCCGCGCAAAGCCACGTAAAGGTAAGTTTTGACACGCCCGAATACACCGCAAATGCCGATGGCATTGGCACCCTAAGAATACTTGAAGCAGTACGATTATTAGGATTAACTCAAAAAACGCGCATTTACCAGGCATCAACATCCGAGCTTTATGGATTAGTGCAGGCGGTGCCGCAAAGCGAAACCACGCCCTTTTATCCACGGTCGCCTTATGCGGTGGCAAAACTATACGGCTATTGGATAATTGTAAACTATCGCGAAGCTTATAATATGTATGCCTGCAACGGCATATTATTTAACCACGAAAGCCCTATACGTGGCGAAACCTTTGTTACCCGTAAAATTACCCGGGCAGCCTCGAAAATTGCTATGGGGTTGCAAGATGTTCTTTATGTGGGCAATTTATCGGCACAGCGTGATTGGGGCCACGCCAAGGATTATATTGAAGCCATGTGGCTGATGCTGCAGCAGGATAAACCCGAGGACTTTGTAATTGCCACAGGCGTAACCACAACTGTTAGGGAATTTGTAAAAATGGCATTTAACGAGTTGGGTATCGAGGTTGAATTTAGCGGTAAGGACGAGAGCGAACGCGGTGTAATTATTGATATCGACGAGGAAAAAGCTACAGTGTTGGGGTTAAACCTTGATGCTTTAAAATTTGGCCAAACGGTAGTAAAGGTTGACGCAAAATATTTCAGACCTACCGAGGTGGAACTTTTAATTGGCGATGCCACAAAAGCTAAAGAAAAATTAGGTTGGATACCTAAATATGATTTGCAGGCATTGGTTAGCGATATGATACAATCAGACCTCCATTTAGTTAAAAAGGATGACTACCTTAAAAAAGGTGGTTTCAAAACACTAAATTATTTTGAGTAAGCAATACAGAATTCTCCCATTTCGTATATGAAGAAAATTTTTACTACTTTTTTATTATTGTTTTCAATAGGGCTTGTGTATGCCCAAGTTGACTATCAGCCTTACTCTTACCAGTTTTATCAAAAACTTAACGACGATTTATATTCAACAACCAACCGCGAACACAGTTCGATGAAACCTTTTTTCTCCGACGACTCGTTGTTAAAACATCATTACGATTCCTTAATGAATTATGGTAACGATGGCAAACCCCACAGTTGGTTATATAGAAAGTTGTATAACGAGCACCAGGTTGATTTGAAGGGAACAAACGCAACTTTTTATGCTGATCTGCTGCCCGATTTTGGTATCGGCAGGGATGTTTCGGGGAAATTAAATACCAGCATGACTTCGTTAGGCCTGCAATTTGGCGGTACCGTAAGCAATAAACTTTACTACTATGTAAGCGGCTACGAAAGTAGCGCTGTGTTGCCTGAGTATCTTTCAACCTATATTAACCAGGTGGGCATAGTACCAGGGCAGGCTTATGCTAAAACTTACCGCGATAATGGCTATGATTGGTCTTATGTAACCGCATTGGTTTCGTATACGCCTGTAAAATACTTAAACATCAGTGCGGGCAGGGATAAGACTTTTATAGGTGATGGATACCGGTCGGAACTATTGTCAGACTATGCCTCGCCTTATCCCTTTTTTAAACTAACTGCTACACTGGGTAATGTACGTTATATGGCGCTGTGGACTTATATGAATGATCCGGTTGCCACTTCAAATGCTGATGATAATCTTTACCGAAAGAAGTTTGCTGTTTTTCATTATCTCGACTGGAGCGTAAGCAAACGGGTGTCGTTAGGGTTTTTTGATTCGGAAATATCCTATAATATCGACGATGCCGGTCACAAACGACCGTTTGATGTTACTTACTTAAACCCGCTTATATTTTTGAGGCCTGTTGAGGCATCAAATGGTTCGCCCGATAATGCATTGATTGGTTTTACTGGTAAGTACAAGATCACTGATTATATTACGGCTTATGGGCAGTTTTCGCTGGATGAATTTTCTGCGAGTAAATTCTTTTCTAATTCGGGCAGTTTCAGAAATAAATACGGCTGGCAGTTAGGATTAAGAGGCGGTGAACTGTTCAGCGTAAAAGGGCTTAATTATTTGCTCGAATACAATACGGCCAAACCATATACCTATTCAGAAAAATCATATATCGAAAACTATTCGGATAATGGCGAGCCTTTGGCACATCCCTGGGGAGCTAATTTCAGGGAGGTAGTTGCCTTGTTGAATTACTCATACAAAAGATTCGATTTTAGCGGCGAAGCCGATTTTGGCCGTTATGGTTTGGATGAGGATGGCTTAAATTATGGAAAAGATATTTTTCTGCTTTATAATAATGCCGCCCGGCTGGATGGTAATTACACAGGTCAGGGTTTAACAACCAATTTAGTTTACCTTGAAGGCAAGGTAGCCTACATACTCAATCCCAAGTATAACCTGAGGATTGAATTGGGCGCTATTTACAGAACCGAAGATAACAACCAGTTTACTGATAAAACAACCTGGTTTACCATAGGCCTCCGCAGCTCATTCCGTAATATTTATAACGATTTGGCAAGTTATAGAACGCATTGAGGAGTCTTAAGTCTGTAGTCAGAAGTCTGATAAATAGATAATGACTACAGACTCAAGACTTTTTTCACGAAGCAATAATATGTTTGCTTTGTTTAATGCCTAAACGTTTTACCTGGGCTGCAATACCGTTGGCGTCATAGCCACAGTCGGCCCAAAGTTCGGGCTGTTCACCGTGTTCTATAATTTGGTCGGGTATGCCTAAACGTATTACCTGGGCGCTGTAGTTATTATCGGCCATAAATTCCAGTATGGCACTTCCCATACCGCCTTCCAGGCAGCCGTCTTCAACGGTAATTATCTTTTTATATCTTTTAAAAACATCGTGCAGCAAAGCTTTGTCAAGGGGTTTTACAAACCGCAGGTCGTAATGTGCCGGGTGATAGCCTTCGGTATTTAAATTCGTAGTTGCTTTTACAACTTCGTTGCCAATAGCGCCTATTGATAAAATAGCCACTTCTTCGCCATCACATATTTTTCGGCCCTTGCCTACCTGTATAGCCTTTAACGGGCGTTGCCAATCAACCATCACGCCGTTTCCGCGTGGGTATCTGATCACAAATGGGCCCATATCATCCTGCTGTGCGGTATACATCAGGTTACGCAATTCTTCTTCGTTCATTGGTGCCGAAACTGTCATGTTCGGTATACAGCGCATAAAGGCGAGGTCATAAGCGCCGTGGTGTGTTGGCCCGTCGGCACCGGCAATACCGGCCCTGTCCAAACAAAATACCACGTTTAAATTTTGCAGGGCAACGTCATGTATAACCTGGTCATAAGCCCGCTGCATAAAGCTGGAGTAGATATTGCAAAAAGGTATTAACCCCTGCGTAGCTAACCCAGCCGAAAATGTTACCGCATGCTGCTCGGCAATACCAACGTCAAAAGCGCGGTTTGGCATAGCCTTCATCATCAGGTTTAATGAACATCCCGATGGCATAGCCGGCGTAATGCCCATTATTTTAGGATTTTGCTCGGCCAGTTCAATTATGGTATGCCCAAATACATCCTGATATTTTGGAGGTTGAGGCTTATCGTGTTTGGTTTTCTTTATTTCGCCCGTTATTTTGTCAAACAAACCTGGAGCATGCCATTTGGTTTGATCCTTTTCGGCTAAAGCATAGCCTTTACCTTTTACGGTTATGCAGTGTAATAATTTTGGTCCGGGTATGTCACGCAGATCGGTTAATACCTTTACAAGGTGCTCAACATCGTGCCCGTCAATCGGTCCAAAGTATCTGAATTTTAAAGCTTCAAAGAAATTGCTCTTTTTAAGCAGGGTACCTTTTATGCTTTTTTCAATTTTTTGTGCAAATTTATAAGCATCCGGTCCCATGGCTGAAATTTTTGCCAGCACATGAGCTATATCATCCCTAAAACGGTTATAAGGCTTTGATGTGGTAATATCTGTTAAATATTCCTTTAACGCGCCTACATTAGGATCGATAGACATGTTATTGTCATTCAAAATCACCAGTAGGTTTGAATTTTCAATACCTGCATGATTAAGTGCTTCAAAGGCCATACCGGCTGTCATAGCGCCATCGCCAATTACGGCAACGTGCTGGCGGTCGGTTTCACCTTTATATTGCGATGCAACGGCCATTCCTAATGCAGCAGAAATAGAAGTTGAAGAGTGGCCAACGCCGAAAGTATCGTATTCGCTTTCTGATCGTTTTGGGAAACCACTCATGCCTTTGTAAATACGATTGGTATGGAAAATATCACGGCGGCCGGTTAGTATTTTATGACCGTAAGCCTGGTGGCCAACGTCCCATACTAACTGATCGTAAGGGGTGTTCAGTACATACTGCAGGGCAACGGTTAATTCAACTACACCCAGGCTGGCCGCAAAATGACCGCCGTTTACAGCTACTATATCTATGATGTATTGTCGCAGCTCCTGGCAAACCTGTTTAAGTTCTTCAGCTTTAAGTTGCTTTAAATCAGATGGATAATTTATTTTTTCTAATAGATTTCCTGCCGGTACCTGCATTGGCATTAATTAAATAGTTAACATGCAAATTACGGCATTTATTAACAAAATAAGGGTAAAACTTATTCAATAATTTTATGAAGTGTTAATAATTGTACGTCAGGCTGTTAATAGGGGTTTTAATGAAAATTTATGCTTTTTTAAAATTGCTGCACTTCAAATCTTTTAAAACCAATTTTAACTTTACTTTTGAACTCAAATGCTCGAAGAAAGTTTTGAAATAAAATTACCACAGTTTGAAGGCCCCTTTGACCTGTTACTTTTTTTTATTGAACGCGACGAACTGGAGATCCATGATATTCCTATCGCCCGTATTGCCGATGATTTTTTGAATTATATTCATCAAATGACCATCCTTAATATGGAAATAGCCAGCGAGTTTATCTTTGTGGCGGCTACTTTAATGCGTATTAAAGCTAAAATGCTGCTGCCGCGATATGAAGCAGAAGATACCGGCGATGGTATAGATTCGAAAGAAGATCTGATCAGGAAGCTGATAGAATATAAAAGGTTCAAAGAGATCTGCGAAGAAGTTCGTCCCCTCGAAGACGAACGTTTTAAACAGGAAAAACGGGGCAATATAAAAGAGGATATCGAGCAGGCAGACACTGTACCAGTGCCCGGTGAAGAATTATCAGAAATTAACTTATATAAGTTAATGATGGTATATGGCAGGCTGATGAAGCGTTTCCAGAACCGCAGCGAAGAGGTAACGCACACCGTAGTTCAATACCCATATACCATTGAGCAGCAAAAAAAGACTATTGAAAACCTGTTGAAGATCAATAAGATGATGGATTTTAAAGCCATTGCAGGTCAATCCGAAAATAAGGTGCATTTTGTATATAATTTTTTAGCCGTACTCGAAATGCTGCAACAGGAAATGATTGATATACAAATTGGTTTGGGCTTTAATAACTTTTGGATTTCTACACGGGTGGCAGCCGGTGAGTAGCGGTTAATGATCAGATCTACAACTAAAATCTGCATTAATCTTATAACATAACTCGATCTTCCTCATTTTCTTTTACTTTCCGGCTAAAAAAACTAATCTCAAATCTCCAACCTCTAATCTCTTTTTCCTACCTTTGCGGCGTTTTTAAATTATTTATGAAAAGAGACAAATTGATTTTTAAGCTGTTAGATGAAGAGCAGCAACGCCAGGAAGAAGGCATTGAACTGATCGCATCTGAAAATTTTGTGAGCAAACAGGTTATGGAAGCTGCTGGTTCAGTAGCCACAAACAAATATGCCGAAGGCTTGCCCGGAAAACGCTATTACGGCGGTTGTCAGGTGGTTGACGAAATTGAAACGATAGCTATAGAAAGAGCCAAACAATTGTTTAATGCCGAGTGGGCAAACGTGCAACCGCACTCTGGAGCACAGGCTAATGCAGCCGTTATGCTGGCCTGCCTGCAGCCCGGTGATAAAATTTTAGGCTTTGATTTGTCGCACGGCGGCCATTTAACACATGGTTCACCGGTAAACTTTTCGGGTAAATTATATGTTCCGCACTTTTACGGGGTAAAAAAAGAAACCGGCTTGGTTGATTATGATCAGCTTAAAGCAGTGGCACTTAAAGAAAAACCTAAAATGATCATTTGCGGTGCTTCGGCATACTCGCGCGATTGGGATTATGAGTTTATCCGTAAGGTAGCTGATGAAATTGGTGCATTGGTTTTGGCTGATATTTCGCACCCTGCCGGCCTTATAGCACGTGGATTATTAAAAGATCCACTGCCGCATTGCCATATTGTTACTACTACTACACATAAAACACTACGCGGTCCGCGTGGTGGAATGATTCTGTTAGGTAAAGATTTTGAAAACCCATGGGGCCTAAAAACACCTAAAGGCGAAATCAGAATGATGTCATCGTTACTGGATATGGCTGTTTTCCCTGGAACACAGGGTGGCCCGCTGGAGCATATCATTGCTGCTAAAGCTATTGCCTTTGGCGAAGCTTTGTCTGACGAGTATATGAAATATATTTTGCAGGTAAAGAAAAATGGCGCTGCAATGGCGAAAGCCTTTACCGAGCGTGGTTACGAAATAATTTCGGGCGGAACAGACAATCACTTAATTCTGATTGACCTGCGCAATAAAAATATTACCGGTAAAGCTGCAGAAAATGCTTTAGTTGCTGCCGATATTACGGCCAACAAAAACATGGTTCCGTATGATGATAAATCACCATTTGTTACTTCAGGTATCCGCTTAGGTACCGCAGCTATAACTACTCGCGGGCTTAAAGAAAAACACATGGAAGAAATTGTGGAACTGATTGACGAAGTGCTGAAAGATCCTGAAAATGAGCAATCATTGAAAAAAGTAAGGAAAAAAGTTCACAAATTAATGCACGATCATCCACTTTACCGCGATAAGGATAACGACTAAATTTTAGTTATACTAAACATTGTTAAACAAATAAAGGGCTCGCGAGCCCTTTATTTGTTTAGGACTTATCCGTTTAAATTTAGTTTTGTAATTACTTGTATATGACCAGCTTTTTTGCTTGCTTCGGCTTTTGAATGACGTTTGTTCAATAGTAATTTTAAAAACTTGGAAACAGTGTTGAAAATAAAGATACTTGTAGTTGATGATAACCAGATAAACAGGTTATTATTAAACAAAGTAATATCAAAATGGGGGTCGACGGCCGATTTTGCCGAAAACGGGCTACAGGCTGTTGAAAAAATAACCACCAACCGCGATTATGATGTAGTATTGATGGATGTTTACATGCCCGAAATGGGCGGCATCGAAGCTACTCAGGTTATCCGCGCAAAAGATGAACCTTACTTTAAACAATTGCCCATCATAGCCCTCACTGCATCCATGTTAAGCTCCGAAAGGGTACAAATTGATGAAGCCGGCATGAACGATTTCATCCTAAAACCATTTGACCCTAAAGCCCTTTTTGATAAGCTAAGCGTTTACCAAAAAGTTTAATTCAGTTGGCAGTTCTCAGTTGGCAGTTTGCACGTTAAATCAGCAAATCAAAATCAACAAAATCACAAACAATAGTCGATGAAATCAAATGTCTTATTTCAGTTTGCACATTAAATCCACAAATCAAAATCAACGCAATCACAAAAATCACCTAAAAATCAGCGGTCTATTCGGCATAGGCAATTGTAGCAATACTCAACTTCAACCCCGGCACCTTTAATAACTGCGCCGCACAAGCTTCCAGTGTTGATCCGGTAGTTATAATGTCATCCACCAATAATATGTGCTTGTTCTCAAGTCGGGTTGTATCGTTAATCAAAAATACTTCTTGCATATTCTCAAACCTTGCAAAGCGCGATTTATGGGTTTGCGTTTCAGTAGCAACTGCACGTATCAAGTTATCTTCTTCAACAATAGCATTTAGTTTTTCTGTCAGTCCTTCGGCAAAGCAGGTACTTTGATTATAACCACGCTCACGCATTCTTTTTTTATGCAGCGGCACCGGCACGATTATATCAACGGTATTAAATAACTCGTTTTTGGTTAGGCGTTCAGCGGCCATGTTTCCCAATAAATTACCAATCTGTTTTACACCTTTGTACTTAAACTGGTGCATTAAGTTTTGAATTTTGCCGCCCTTAGTAAAGTAAAATAAAGTGTAAGCAGCTTCGATGTTAATTTTACCCCAAAACTGCCGGGCAACAATATTATCGGGCTGTAAATGGAAATCGGTATAGGGCAGGCTATAAATGCAGGTAGTACATATTAAATGCTCATTAGCCATAAGGCTTTCGCCGCAGGCCGCACAAAGCTCGGGGAACAATAACGAAACAAAATCAGCCAAATAGCCCCGTTGCAAATTCATGTGATGAATTTAGCACATTTTTATTATTCCTGAACTTTTGCGTTATCTTTTATGGCCAGCTGTCCGCAAGCTGCATCAATATCTTTACCGCGACTGCGGCGCAAATGCGTGTTAACGCCTTGTTTGCGCAAATAATCGGCAAAAGCTTCAACTTTGTCTTCGCCGGCGTTTATAAAGGAGGCAAAGGCTATCGGGTTATATTCAATAATATTTACTTTGCAGGGTAAATGTTTACAAAACTGGGCCAGTTCGGCTGCATCCTGCAAGTTATCGTTCACGCCGTCAAAAATAATGTATTCGTAGGTTACCGGGTTTTTGGTTTTGGCGTAGTAATATTTCAAAGCCTCGGCAAGCGCCTTTAACGAGTTTTGCTCATTTATAGGCATAATGGCATTGCGCTTTTCGTCATTGGCCGCATGTAACGATAGGGCAAGGTTAAATTTTACCTGGTCGTCGCCCAGCTTCTTTATCATTTTTGCTATTCCCGCGGTTGATACGGTGATCCTTTTGGCAGCCATATTTAACCCATCTTCTGAAGTGATCTTCTCAATCGACTCCATTACGTTTTTGTAGTTAAGCAAAGGCTCACCCATGCCCATATAAACTATATTTGAAAGCGGGATGCCATAATTTTCGCGGGCTTGCTGGTCAATAAGTACTACCTGGTCATATATCTCATCGGGATTTAAATTCCTTTTGCGATCCATGTAACCTGTTGCGCAAAATTTGCAGGTGAGGCTGCAACCCACCTGAGACGATACACAGGCCGTCATGCGGCCGGGGGTAGGGATTAAAACGCCTTCAATTAAATTACTGTCGTGTAGAATAAACGAATTTTTTATAGTTTTATCCGCACTAAACTGCGAATTATGTATTTTAACATTATTAATGGTGAAATACTGATTTAGTTTGCCGCGAAGTTCTTTTGAAATATTGCTCATCTCATCAAAAGAAAAGCATGATTTCTTCCAGAGCCATTCATAAACCTGCTTTGCCCTAAAGCTTTTTTCCTCCATTCGGACAAATTGTTCCTGCAGGGCAGCCAGCGTAAGGCTTCGGATATCAATTTTATCTGTTGTTGTATTCACGCCGCAAAAGTACGAAATAAAAAAAAACTATCTTTTAAATGATTTTTCCTTTTATATTTAAAAACCCTAACTAATGGTTAAAGTTTTTGAAGGCAAATTCGCGTGCATTTAAAAGTACCTTTTTAGGGAGTGTTATTTATACTTAAATGAAAATTTTTAAAGCCGATTACGTTTTCCCCGTTTATGCCGATCCGATTAAAAATGGAATTGTTACCGTTGATGATGACGGCAAAATAATTTCAGTAACCGATCAAACCAACCTGCCGGCTCATGTTCCTGTTGAGCAACTAAGTGGCGTCTTATGCCCGGGTTTTGTTAACACCCATTGCCACCTCGAACTTTCCCATCTTAAGGATAAAGTTAAACAACAAACCGGGTTGGTTAATTTTATTATTGACGTTCAAAAATTCAGAGGGCAAGAGCCCGCTGCTATTATCGACGCAGCTCAAAAAGCTGATGCCCAAATGTATGAGAATGGTATTGTTGCCGTTGGCGATATTTCAAATACCAATATAACCATCCCCATAAAAGCTTCGAGCAAGCTGTATTATCATAGCTTTATTGAAACTTTTGGCTTTCTGCCCGACAGAGCAACCGATATATTTAATAAAGCGCTACTGCTGCTTAATGAATTTAAACCGCAACCATGCTCTATAACGCCGCATGCACCTTATTCTGTTTCAAAGGAGTTATTTAAGCTGATACAAAAGTATAGTGAAACGGGGCACAACCTCATCAGTATGCATAACCAGGAGAGTGAGGACGAAAACAAATTTTATAGATACAAAACAGGCACTTTTAATGATTTGTACGCTAATTTTGGAATAGATATCAGCTATTTTAAGCCACAGGCGCGTAACTCCGTGCAATCTATTGTGCCTTTGCTAACCAACAAACAGGAGGTTTTACTGGTTCATAACACCTTCACTAATTTAAAGGATGTTTATTTTATAAAACGCTTTGACCGAAAAATAAATTTTTGCTTTTGCCCAAATGCTAATTTATATATCGAAAATACACTGCCTAAAATTGATCTTTTTGTTGGGCAGGGATTTAACATAACCCTGGGTACCGATAGCCTTGCATCAAACAGCAAGCTATGTATTTTGGACGAAATGCGCACTATTCAACGGAAGTTCCCTTCAATAAGCACTACCAAATTGATTGAGTGGGGCACCATCAACGGTGCTAAATACTTAGGTATTGATGACGAAAAAGGCACCCTGCAACCCGGTAAAACACCCGGACTAAACCTTATAACCGGTTTAAACGGGCTCGAAATTACGCCTGATTCTAAAGTTAAGCGGTTGATTTAGTTGATTTAATGAACGGGCTATTAAGTTAGAAAATATTTTTTAGTGATTGTAACTTAATCTAACTTAGTCAACTTAATTAAACCCAATCAACTAACTCATGATAAAACACCTCGATATAATAGTAAAAGGTAAGGTACAGGGGGTATTTTACCGGGCGGCAACAAAGGCAGTTGCCGATCAGTTGGGGGTAAAAGGCAATATAAAAAATGAGCCAAACGGCGATGTTGTAATTGTTGCCGAGGGAGATAAAATGGCCTTAGAAATGTTTTTAGACTGGTGCCACGAAGGCCCGCAGGACGCTCAAGTAACTTCTGTTGAAAGTATTGAAGGCGAATTAAAAAACTATCGTAATTTTGAGGTAGTTAAAAAAAACATATAAATCTACCTGTAATAAATTGTCAACTGCTAAAAAATTCGCCGGGCAAACCGCTATATATGGGGCAAGTACTATAGCCGGCCGTGTATTAAGTTTCTTTCTCACTCCGGTTTACACCCGCGCTTATTCGGCTGGGGTATATGGTATTTTAACAACGATGTTTGGATGGGCTTCAATCCTCAACGCTGTAATGGCCTTTGGAATGGAGACAACTTTTTTCAGATACCTTAATAAGTATCCTGATAACAAAAGCAAAGTTTACAATAATGCTTTTGCATCGGTACTGTCCATAACCCTTATTTTTCTTCTCTTAACGCTGCCGTTTACAAGCCACCTGGCTGATTTTATTAAAGTAGGCAAAAATACCTCTCATCAGGATTTTCAAAACTTTATTCTCTACTTCATCGCCATATTAATTATTGATGCATGGTGTGTAATCCCATTCGCAAAAATCAGGGCCGACGGACGACCGGGCCGTTATGGCATTATCAAATTTGTCAACATAATTATTTTTATAGCGCTTAATCTTATTTTTATATGGGGATTGCCTTTTTGGACATCACACCAGTTATCCGGCACGGCCTGGATAAATGAATGGTATGTAAAAGGTTGGGTAGGGTATGTTTTTGTATCAAACTTAATTGCAAGCGTAATAACCTTATTATTGCTATTGCCCGAACTATTAAAAATACGGTTTGACTTAGACAGGAAGATGCTGGCCGAAATGTTTACCTACAGCTGGCCGGTGCTGGTAGCCAACATATCATTTATTATAAATGAAAACCTGGATAAGCTGTTGCTGGGCAAGCTACTGCCTCAAAATATCAGCGTTCGCGAGGTAGGTATCTATGCGGCTTGCGCAAAAATTTCGCTCTTCCTCAGCATATTTGTGCAGGCGTTCCGTTTAGGGGCCGAACCTTTCTTTTTTAGTCATGCCAAAAACAAAAACGCCGGCCAAACTTATGCCCGCATTATGGATTATTTTGTAATAACGGTATGTGTGATATTTGTTGCGCTGGTGGCCAATATCGAAATATTGAAGTATTTTATAAAAGGGCACGATGCGAAGCAAACCGCAATATATTGGACTGGCCTTGGTGTAATACCTCCATTGGTTTTCGGTTATGTTAGCCTTGGTATTTATATGAATTTATCGGTATGGTATAAACTGTCCGATCAAACAAAGTATGGTTTGTATATATCCGGCATAGGCGCAATCCTTACCATTGTATTAAATGTGGTGTTTATTCCAAAATATAGCTATATGGCTTCGGCATGGGTATCGTTAATAGCGTATGCATCAATGATGATTTTGTCGTACATCTGGGGACAAAAAAACTACCCTATCCCGTATAATCTTAAAAAGAACCTCGCTTATATTATATCATCAATAATTATCGTTTATTTATCGTTCTACCTGTTTAAACGAAATATATTTGTAGGAAACGGGCTGTTATTTTTATTTATACTGACAGCGCTGTATTTTGAATGGAAAAATTTAAAAGCCACATTTAACAGGTAATGAACATCAGGATAATTAACCGGTCGAAAAATAGCCTGCCGGCTTATGAAACATTACATGCAGCCGGTATGGACCTGCGGGCTGATCTGGATGAACCCATTTCGCTCAAACCCATGGAACGCAAGCTGATTCCTACGGGTTTGCATATAGAACTGCCCGAAGGTTTTGAGGCGCAGATTCGTCCGCGCAGCGGATTGGCTTTTAAATACGGTATAGGGATAGTGAATTCGCCCGGAACTGTTGATGCCGATTATCGTGGCGAAATTAAAGTGCTGTTGATCAATTTTTCGGATCAGATTTTTGAGATCAATACCGGCGACCGGATTGCCCAGATGGTTGTTGCCCGCCACGAAACAGTAAGCTGGCAACAGGTAGAAGTACTAAACGAAACATTGCGCGGCCAGGGTGGCTATGGTCATACAGGTGTAGGGTAGGATATTAAAACCCAAACCCGCACGTTATTGCAAGGAGGAACGACGAAGCATCGCGAACTTTACAGAGCGGCAACGCTTAGTTCGCGTTTACAACCCCGGCTTTGTTGGTGTTGTCACCAACAAACCGTGATGCTTAGGACCATACAGATCTCGCGTCACCTGTTGTGACAATACCAACAGGAGCGAAGCGATAAGTTTATAATTCATAAAACGCATTATCTTTAAAGCGGGTTTGAAAAAAACATGAGAGCAAAAAAATCAAGATATGGAATAATTAAGGGCAGTGCAGGCATGTACTATGTCCTTTCTGTCTTTGCCCTTATCCCTGCATTTTTGTTACTTTCCACAATAGCATCGGCACAAACCGCCAAACCTGTTGAAAACGGCGCAGCAAAGCACCTCACCAACGCCGACAGCGCAACAGTACGCTCTCTTTATTTTAGCGCACTGCGCGAAAAAACTGTAGAAAACTTATCATTGGCTGGCGATCTGTTTAACCGCGTAATACAACTTGATCCGTCAAACGATGCCGCCCTGTATGAGCTGGCTAATCTTAAAAAGCTAAAAAATAATTATAATCAGTCGCAGCAATTGCTGGAGAAAGCAGTTGATATTAACCCGGATAATGAATGGTACTGGGTTGCATTAGCTGATTGTTATGAAAAAAATAACGATTTAGATAAGCTCGAAAAAGTATTTACCCAACTGATAAGGATAAACCCGGATAAAGCAGACTATTATTTTGATAAAGCCAATGTTTACTATCTGCAAAAAAAGTACGATGAGGCATTGGTAGTTTATGACAAATTAGAAGAAATAACCGGACCCACTGACGATTTGCTGGCCAACCGGCAGAAAATCTACCTGAAACAAGGAAAAGTTGATCTTGCTGCGCAGCAGCTGGAAAAAATGATTGCCGCCAATCCAACGCAAATAAAATACTACCTGTTCTTGTCCGAGCTCTACAGCGCAAATACTTTTGCTGATAAAGCCCTTAAAGTATTGCGAACCGCCGAAAAGATTGACCCCAATAACGGCTTGATACACTTGGCCCTTGCTGATATTTATCGTGGTAAAAAAGATAATGAAGCCAGCTATAATGAGCTTACCCTTGCCTTCGCCATTCCCGACCTGGACATAGATCAAAAAATAAAGATCGTTTTAGGCTATCTGCCCAAATTTCCCGATCCGGATGCTAAGGCCAGCGCGCTTGAGCTTTGCCGCATACTAACCGTTGCCCATCCGGATGATGCCCGGGCGTATGCGGTATATGGCGACATCCTGGTACAAAACGACAAGCTGAAGGAGGCAAAAACAATGTACCAAAAATCCATCGCCCTAAACAGCCAGGTATATGAGGTACAAGAACAATTGGTGCGGATTGAGCTGGGCGATAATGATTTGGACGGTGCAATTAAAGACGGTGAAAATGCTTTATCCCTGTTTCCTAACCAGGCATGGATGAATTACCTTGTCGGGATTGCATGGCTCCAGAAAAAAGACTTTCACAAAGCATTAAACTATATTAAAAATGCAACCTCGCTTGAGCAGCAGGATAAAGAACTCCTGTCTCAAAGCTATTCGTCAATGGGCGATTGTTACCACAGTTTGCAGGATCATAAAAATTCTGACGCTGCTTATGATAAGGCATTGTCATATAATCCTGATAATGTATATACCTTAAACAATTATGCTTATTACCTGTCGTTAAGAGGAGAGCAGTTAGATAAAGCGGCGGCAATGTCAAAGCATTCTAACGACTTGCAGCCAAGCAATTCATCATTTGAAGATACTTATGCCTGGATTTTATTTAAACAAAAAAATTATACCGACGCCAAACTGTGGATTGAAAAAGCAATAGCCGATGATAAAGATAAGAGTGCTGTAAAATCAGAACATTACGGCGACATTTTGTTTTACTTGGGTAATATTGATGCAGCCGTTGATAACTGGAAAAAAGCCAAAGCCACTGGAGATCAATCGCCGGTTTTAGATAGAAAAATAAATGAACGCAAATACATCGAATAAAACTTCATTAAACGGCTTGCTTCAGATGGGGCGTTTGCTAAAATTACTTACTGTTTGTTGTCTGTTAATAATAGTGAGCTGTAAAGCCCGCAAACAGCTGGTGGCCAAAAAAACGGCCGATACCACTGCTGTAAAACCAGCCGATACAAAAGCGCTTAGGTTGGATGCCATTAGGGCAGCGCAAACCAATTTTACTACGTTTTCGGGCAAGGCGCACACCAAGCTGAATATTAATGGGTCAAGCAATGATGTTACGCTAAACATTCGCATTCAGCGCGATAAAAAAATATGGGTTTCTATAACCGCCATTGCCGGTATTGAAGTTGCCCGCGCACTGATAACGCCCGATAGTATTTTATTAATTAACCGCTTGCAAAGTCTTTATGTAAAAAAACCTTTCAGTTATATTAATGCTGTTGCAGGTAACCAGGTAAATTACAAAACGCTCGAGTCTTTATTAATCGGCAATGCCGTTTCCGAGTTGTTGAACGAGAATGCAGATATGCAAACCGCTAATGGTATCACTACCTTAACAGGCAATCTGCAGGATCTTGTTTACACTGTTCTGGTAGGTGCTGATATGAAAGTTACGCAAACAAATTTAAACAATCAGGCGGCTACCCAATCATTACAGATGGTAAACAGTACCTTTACGCAGATAGGCAATCGTTTGGTGCCATCGCAAATAGATATGTCATCGATAGTAAAAGATAAAAAAATACTGGTTAATTTGCACTATATAAAGGTTGATTTTGACCAACCGCTTGAATATCCTTTTAGCATCCCTTCTAGGTATCAGCCGGAAAACTAATTATTAAATAAAGTTGATTATAAAGGTTGTTCCGGAAAAGGTTTCGGCGCCGTTAAATAAGGATACTTCACACAAAGGATGAAATTTTTAAAAGTACTACTCTTCCTGGTATTTATTTTTGCAGCGCTTGCTGTACATGCCCAAAGCAGCGCCGAGCTAAAACGTCAGCGCGAACAGTTAACGCAACAATTAGATCAGCTTAATCACGAATACCAGGAAACGGTAAACAATAAAAAAGCAACCCTGAAACAGCTTAATTTGTTAAAGCAACAGATTGATCTGCGTGAGCAAAAAATAAATAATATCAATTCAGAGGTAAGAAATCTGGATAATCAAATCTCTGAGAGCAATAATTCTGTACATAGTTTACAAAGCCAGTTAGATCAGTTAAAAAAGGAGTATGCCGCTATGGTGCTTTTTACTTATCGAAACCAAAGTGCTTACAATAAACTGATGTTTATTTTTGCTGCAAAAGACTTTAACCAGGCTTATAAACGTTTAAAATATTTACAGCAGATAGGAACCTACCGCGAAAGACAGGCGGGCTACATACAGGAAACCCAGGTTGAACTGCACGTTAAGATAGGTGAGCTTGATAAAAGTAAAAAAGAGAAAAGCAGTTTACTGAAAGATCAGGAAAAGGAAAAACAAACGTTAGGGGTCGAAAAAAACAACCAGGTACAGGTGGTTGCTGATCTTTCGAAACACGAGGGTCAGTTAAAACAGCAGCAGCAAGACGTTCAGCGGAAAATATCAAAAACCAACCGCGAAATTAATGCTGCCATTAAAAGGGAGATAGAAGAAGCAAGGCGCAAGGCCGAAGAACAGGCCAGGGCCGAACAAAAAGCTGCCGAAGCAAAAGCTAAGGCCGAGAATAAAGAAGTAGTGGCGCCAAAAGTAAAAACCATTACAAAAAACTCGACCACAAGTGAGGTGTTGAACGCAACGCCGGAAGCCGCCAAACTATCGAGCGACTTTTTAGGCAACCGTGGCTCATTACCATGGCCGGTTGCTAACGGCAGTTTAAAACAGGGCTTTGGTTTATACTATGACGAAGAGGGGATTAAAAACGAAAGCTATGGCTGGGATATTAAAACAAATTCCGGTGCATCAGTAAGAGCGGTTTTTCAGGGTGAAGTAACCAGGATCTCGAATGTAAGCGGCACGTATTTAGTAGTGATAAAGCATGGTGAGTATTTTACCGCTTATGCTAACCTCAGATCGTTTAATGTTAAGGAAGGACAAAAGGTAAGTACCAAACAAGTGATAGGTACTGTAGCAACAGACCCAACTACAGGCGAGGCCATTGTTACCTTTGATTTGTACAAAGGAATGAACCCGGTTAACCCTAAAATTTGGCTGGCACCTAATTAGTTTTTAAACATTTAATATTTTTATTGTCTATATTTGTAACCTCAATTAATAAAACGTTATGCATGCTCCGGTTCTTTTGTTTTTGAGCAACCTTTTTTCTTCAGACATGATCATTATTATGTTTGTGGCTTTATTGCTTTTTGGCGGAGACAAACTTCCCGAAATTGCGAGAGGGCTGGGAAAAGGGATTCGCGATTTTAAGGATGCTTCGGAAGGAGTAAAACGCGAGATAAATAATCAGATAAATACTTTCGAGGAAAAAAGGGAAGAGAAAAGGTTGGATGAAGCAGCAGTTGTTCATCAGGAAGCTGCTCAAAATCAGTTGCCTCAAAGTACTGAGTCTGCTAATACTACTGCTCCGCTGATAAGACCGGTAGAAAATACAATACAGGCAAGCGACAGCCATTTCTCAATAACTGTTAACCACGAAGCTGAAAATAATGAGCCCGTTCACGTTGAACAGGTTAACGAAAACCATGTTGCTGTTGTGCATGAAGATGCGGCCGCAACAACTACCGAACCAGTTAAGAATTCAAGTAATAATATTAAAATTTAAAATTATAAATCATGGGACTTTTCCAGCCAGAACACGTTATCTTAATCGTCATAGCGCTATTGCTGTTTTTCGGCGGTAAAAAAATTCCTGAACTAATGAAAGGTTTAGGCCGCGGAATGAAGGAATTTAAAGACGCTCAAAACGGCGAAAGTAGCAGCACAACTACTACTAACACCAATCCTACTAATACTACAACTGCTACTGACGATAAACCGAGAGTTTAATTGTAAAACGGATTGTTTTGCAATCCTTCAGAAGCATTTGCTTTACTCATAAAACTTATCTGTTGTTGTTTTTAATTTCAACAGATAAGTTTTTTATTTTTATTTTAGCCCCATGACTAAGTCTTATGCCTCTTTAAGTGAAATAAAGAGAGAGATTGCAAATGGAGAGGTTACAGTTGAAAAGCTGGTTAAAGGTTATCTTAATAAAATAGCTTCGCACACCCATTTAAATGCTTTTAATGAAGTATTTGAGGACGATGCGCTCATCAGTTCTAAAAATGTTGATCAGCGTATAAAGCAGGGAACAGCCGGCAAACTTGCCGGGATGGTTATCGCTATAAAAGATAATATCTGCTACAAGGGCCACGAAGTAAATGCATCATCCAAAATTTTAAAGGGCTTTAAGGCAGTTTATTCGTCAACCGTTGTTGAACGTTTACTGGCCGAAGACGCCGTAATTATAGGCCGCTGCAATTGTGATGAATTTGCTATGGGCGCCGCTAACGAGAACTCTTATTTTGGCCCGGTAAAAAACTTTGCCGACGAAACCAGGGTTAGCGGAGGTTCATCAGGCGGATCGGCAGTAGCGGTGCAGGCAGGTTTGTGCCACGCTGCCATAGGCACCGACACGGGTGGCTCGGTTAGGCAACCTGCATCATTTTGCGGCATGATAGGGCTAAAGCCTACTTATGGCCGTATATCAAGACACGGTATCATTGCCTATGCGTCGTCATTTGACCAGGTAGGGCCAATTGCGCGTTCTATTGAAGATACAGCCCTTTTATTGGAGGTTATGGCCGGCCCCGACGAGTACGATAGTACACTGGCTAATGTTGACGTCCCATCGTTCAGCAGTAATATTAAAGCACCCGGCATTAAAAAAATCGCTTATTTGCAGGAGTCGCTATCAAGCCCGGGCGTTGATCCCGAAATTAAGAACACCCTTATAACTTATATTGACAAGTTAAGAGCCGAAGGCCATACCGTTAAGCCAATTGCCTTTGAAGATCTTGATTACCTTGTACCCACTTATTATATATTGGCAATGGCCGAGGCATCGTCAAACCTATCAAGGTATGATGGCGTTCATTATGGCTACCGTAGTCCTGCCGCTACTGATCTGGTATCAACCTACAAACGCTCAAGGTCCGAAGGTTTTGGAAAAGAAGTAAAGCGCCGTATTATGCTGGGCACCTTTGTACTTAGCGCCGGTTATTATGACGCCTATTACGCCAAAGCCCAAAAAGTACGCCGCATGATAAGGGAAAAAACCGATGCTATTTTAAAGGAGTATGACTTTATACTGGTGCCAACAGCTCCCGAACCGGCGTTCCCTATCGGCCGGAAAGAAAAAGATCCGGTAATAACGTATCTTTCTGACATTTTTACCGTACAAGCATCATTAACGGGGGTTCCTGCAATATCATTACCGGCAGGCAATAATAGCAATGGATTGCCGTTAGGGTTACAATTACTCACCCGGGCTTTTGAGGAGCAGGAATTGTTAAATTTTTCTAAATATTTCCTTGAACTATAATAAAACGATATATTAGATAATTATACAGCCGGTAAAAAAACCATTAGTTAAAAAATCAACATGTAATGAAGAGATTATTTACTTTAATTATCTGTATTTTATCACTACAAATTGTTAAGGCTTATCCTTCTCTTATTGCTGTTGCTACACGATTTCAAAGCAGCCCTGTTGATACTGTAATTTTACCGGTTGTTAATCAACCATCACCTCTAACAAGCCAAAGCCAGGTATTCAAACACCGTTTAGATTCCATAAGGAAAGATATCCCGCTTGATTATAACGGGTTTGTACAAAGCTACATTGACATTTATACCCATAACCGCGATGAAATGGGGCAGGTGGTTGGTTTGGCCAAATATTACTTCCCCATTTACGAAAAGGCATTTCATGATGCGGGTGTCCCGGAGGAGATAAAATACCTGTCCGTTGTTGAATCAAAACTCAATCCTTATGCTGTGTCAAAGGTTGGCGCTACCGGTCCGTGGCAGTTTATGTTTACTACGGGCAAAATGTACGGCCTAAACATTGACGACTATGTTGATGAACGCCGCGACCCTATACAGGCCAGCTACGCAGCTGCAGCTTACCTTAAAGATGCTTACGAAGAGTTTGGCGATTGGCTGCTGGCCATTGCATCATACAATTGCGGCACAAGCAATGTTGAGCACGCTATTGCAAAAGCCGGAGGCGCAACTGATTTTTGGTCCATCCGTCAGTACCTCCCGGTTCAAACCCAGGGATATGTGCCTGCATTTATTGCTGTAGCTTATGTAATGAATTGTTATAACAAGCATAATATTACATTACAGGATTGTGGTTTTGCATTTAAAACAGATACTGTTTTGGTGAATAAATATGTTTCGTTAAGTTCAGTGGCGCAGGTTTTAAATGTCGATCTTAAAATACTCTCTATTTTAAATCCGTCTTATAAACGGCAAATTATAAACGGCACCGTAAAAGCACCGCGAAGAATGGTGATTCCCCAAATTGAAAAGGATAAATACAGCGCTTTGTATGATGCGTTAAATAATTCAAATATGGTTGCGCCAACGCCAACACCTGTTTACGCCTCGTATGCCAATAGAAAAGAAGAAGAAATTCCATCCTGGCACAAAGTACGGCGCGGCGAAACCCTTGGCGACATTGCTGATACTTACGGCCTCGAACTGCACGACCTTAAGCAATGGAACCATCTGCACAGCAACAAGGCTGTAGTTGGGCAACGACTGAAGTTGCGCGAAACAGCCGATGAACCTGCCGAAAGCACATCCGCCAAACACCATACTACGTATATAACGTATAGAGTTAAAAATGGTGATACGCTGAGCAGTATAGCATCTAAATTTGAAGGTGCCTCTGTTGAGAAGATAAGGTCGATAAACGGATTAAAAAAAGATCGCCTTCAGCCCGGAACAACGATAAAGATCAATAAAGGATAAAGAAATAGTCCTGTATCCTTCATAATTTATTTTCTTGATATTGTAAATGAACGCTTTATATTAAGATGGCAGTGGCTGTTTTTTGATAATATTATTTCCGTATTTATTACATATCATTAGCCTAACCGCTGAAAAGAGTTGTAATTTTGTGTACTTGAAACTGAGAAGATGAATAAACCCAACCGTAACCAGGACGCGCTGAACTACCATTCAAAAGGCCGCCCCGGTAAAATACAAGTTGTACCTACCAAGCCCACCAATTCACAGCGCGATTTAACCATGGCTTACTCACCCGGAGTAGCCGAACCCTGCCTTAAGATAGCCGATAATGTTGATGATGTTTATAAATACACCGCCAAAGGAAACTTAGTTGGCGTTATTACCAACGGCACTGCCGTACTTGGCCTCGGCAATATTGGCCCCGAAGCAAGTAAGCCGGTGATGGAAGGCAAGGGCCTGCTGTTTAAAATTTATGCTGATATTGATGTTTTTGATTTGGAGGTTAACTCAAAAACGGTTGATGAGTTTGTAACTATTGTTAAAGCGCTTGAGCCTACCTTCGGCGGTATTAACCTCGAAGATATATCGGCACCTACCTGTTTTGAAATTGAACGCCGGTTGAAGGCCGAAATGAAGATCCCGGTGATGCACGATGACCAGCACGGAACGGCTATTATATCTGGTGCGGCTTTATTAAACGCCTGTGAAATACAAGGCAAAAAGCTCGAAAAAATAAAGATGGTGGTTAACGGAGCCGGTGCGGCTGCCGTATCGTGCTCAAAAATGTACCTGGCCCTCGGTGTAAAAAAAGAAAATCTGGTAATGTTTGACATTAACGGTTTAATAACGCCCGAACGTACCGACCTCGACGATATCAGGCTGGAATTTGCCACAACGCGCAAGGATGTAAAAACATTAACAGAAGCAATGAAAAATGCTGATGTTTTTGTTGGCTTATCGGCAGGTAATATTGTAACGCCCGATATGTTGCTTGCAATGGCCAAAAATCCTATAGTTTTTGCAATGGCTAATCCCGATCCTGAAATTGCTTATGATTTGGCCGTCAATGCACGCAAGGATATTATTATGGCTACCGGCCGGTCTGATTTCCCCAATCAGGTAAACAACGTGCTTGGCTTCCCCTATATTTTCAGAGGGGCGCTTGATGTGCGGGCTACTGCTATTAACGAGGAGATGAAGATAGCCGCCGTTAATGCAATTGCCGAAATGGCAAAAAAGCCAATTCCGGAGTCGGTTAACCTGGCCTATAATACAACCAACCTTAAATTTGGGCGCGAATATATTATTCCAAAACCCATGGACCCGCGGTTGATTACCGAAGTTTCATCGGCCGTTGCAAGGGCGGCTATTGATTCGGGCGTGGCGCGCAAAGTAATAACCGATTGGGAAGCCTATACCGAAGAACTTAGAGGTAGAATTGGCAGTAATGATAAATTATTACGCAACCTTACCAATAAAGCCAAACAAAACCCCAAACGAATAGTGTTTGCCGAGGCTGATACTTATAAAATACTAAGGGCTGCTCAAATTGTGAGAGAGGAGGGTATTGCTACCCCTATATTGTTAGGTAACATCGAGAAGATAAAGCACATTATGCGCGATTATGATATTGATTTAGGCGATGTGCATATTATAGACCCCAAAGAGAACTGCGAACGGATGGATGAATATGCCCAATATTTATACACCAAACGCCAGCGCAGGGGAGTTACTTTATTTGAATCGAAGAAGTTGCTGCGCGATCGTAATTATTATGGCGCGTGCATGGTGCAGTTTGGCGAGGCCGATGCATTAATATCGGGCTTAACAAAAGATTATGTAACTACTATTAAACCCGCCCTGCAAATTATAGGCACAGCCGATGGCGTGCGCCGGGTTGCCGGTATGTATATGATGATAACAGGTAAAGGCCCTGTTTTTTTTGGTGATACAACCGTAAACGTTAACCCATCTGTACAGGATTTGGTTGATATTACCGTTTTAATTGAGCGCTCTGTAAAGCAGTTTAATATTAGCCCACGGGTTGCACTGCTTTCCTACTCAAACTTTGGCTCAAACGAAGGAGCAATACCCGAAAAAACCAGGGAAGCTGTAAATATTTTACACGAAAAATATCCAAATATGGTAGTTGATGGAGAGATGCAAGCCAACTTTGCGCTAAACGCCGATCTGCTGACAGATAATTTCCCTTTCTCTACACTCAAAGGTAATCCTGCTAATACGCTTATATTCCCTAACCTGGAGTCGGGCAATATTGCCTACAAACTATTGCAGGAAATGGGCGGTGCCGAAGCGGTGGGACCTATCTTATTAGGCTTAAAAAAGCCCGTTCATGTATTGCAGTTAGGCAGTTCGGTTAGGGAGATAGTAAATATGATAACCATAGCGGTTGTTGATGCCCAGGCAAAAGCAGGCCAATAGGGTAAATAAAAAATTGAGAAATAAAAAGTTCAGGAATTGGTGAAAACCGAAAAGTAAATAGGAGTACGGGATGATAAGAATTATAATGTTTACAGAAAGTTAATTTGTACCTGTTAAAAACCGTTTACCTTTCGCCTTTAACCCTTAACCTGAGTAACAGATAAATAAAAAATATGTACGCGTATATCGATGGTAAATTAGTTTTTAAAAGTGCAGCTTATGTGGTTATTGATGCAGGCGGTGTAGGGTATCATATCAACATTTCGTTAAATACGTACTCAAAACTTGCTGACGGCGAGCGCTGTAAACTTTTTACCTGGCTGCATGTAAAAGAAGATGGCCATACCTTATACGGCTTTATTGATGAAGGCGAACGCCGCTTGTTTTTGCACCTGATATCCATATCCGGCATAGGCCCCAACACCGGCCGGATGATGCTATCATCCATAACTCCCGAAGAAATTCAGAATGCAATAATTTCTGGTAATGTTTCGTTGATTCAACGAATAAAAGGCATAGGCCCTAAATCGGCACAAAGAGTTATTTTAGAACTACAGGACAAGCTGCGCAAGGAAGGTGCTGAAACACTAAGCACTGTGCCGATGAACAAAACAGTAAAAGACGAAGCCCTTTCGGCTTTAGTGATGTTGGGATTTGCCCGTAATGCGGCCGAGAAAGTGATTGACCAGGAAATAAATAAAAATAATGCAGATATAACAATCGAGCAGCTTATTAAAGCTGCGTTAAAAAGTTTATAATTACGTTTAATTTCAACTGAGCCTTTTGATTAAGATTTTTACCTGTAAAGCATTTGTAATTACCCTTTTACTTTCTGCATTTTGCGGAGCGGTAAACGTTTTTGCCCAGCAGCAACCTAACGCAAAAAGGGATACAGGTATCATAAAGCTTCCGGATAATACTATCGAATCAAAAAACTTCAGGCTCCGCGAAGGTATTTTTGAAACCGATCCACCCAACCTGGTGCGCACCATTGAGTACGATCCTAATACAAACATGTATATCCTGTATGAACGTGTAGGTAACTTATTGTATCGTCCGCCTCAATACCTTACGTTTGATCAGTATTTGCATTTAAAAGAGAGGGAGAATCAACGCACTTATTTTCAGGTGCTTTCGGATAATTACGCGTACCAATCATTACAGCCGGGATTTATTCCCCAAATAATGGTGCGCAGTCAAACTTTCGATCAGATCTTCGGTGGTTCAACCATAAATATAAGGCCGCAGGGATCGGCCGAGGCCATCATGTCCGGTCAGATAAATAAAAGCGAAAATCCGCTGTTCAGCACTAAGCAACGCGATCAGTTCAATTTTAATTTCGACCAAAAAATACAATTAAATATTACCGGTACCATCGGCGATAAATTAAAGATAACCACCAATTATAATACCGATGCCCAGTTTCAGTTTGAAAACCAGATAAAGCTGGATTACACCGGCCATCAAGACGAGATCATCCAAAAAATTGAAGTGGGTACGGTAAGTTTGCCATTGCCAACCACGCTGATAACCGGCAGCCAGGCTTTGTTTGGCGTAAAAGCTCAGTTCAAATTCGGCAAGCTCGATGTAACTACTATATTTTCGCAGCAACGCTCGCAATCGCAAACAATTACCATTACCAATGGCTCGCAGCAGGGTAATATTAAACTGGCTGCGTCAGACTATGATGCCAACAAGCACTTCTTTTTATCACAAGCATTCAGAAATAATTACAATAGGGCGCTGGCAAATATTCCTATCATCAGCTCAAATCTTAATATCACAAAAATTGAAGTATGGGTCACCAACAGGGTTAACAGCACAACCGGCTCAAGAGATGTATTAGCCTTTACCGACCTGGGCGAAAATAACCCATATAATAAAAAATTGATAACCGGCGGCGCTGGCTATTCGGGTCTTCCGGCGGGTTTTGATGGTCCGGGTTTTTCGCAGCAATCCAACTCGCTGCTTCGTAACCTGCCTGCTAACGCCCGTTTAACTAACGATCCTAAAAATACAATCTCAACCTATTTTGCCTCAACCGGTGGGTCTGATAATTATGCCAAATTAACCTACGCACGGCTATTAACCACAAAGGAGTATACATTGCATCCGCAATTGGGTTATATTTCTTTAAACTACCCGCTTAATAATGATGAGGTGCTTGCCGTGGCCTATCAGTACACCTATAACGGGGTGCAGTACCAGGTAGGTGAGTTCTCCAGCGATCATCCGGTTAACCCAACTACGCCAACGGTTTTGTATGTTAAGTTGCTTAAAAATGAGCTGTTAAAAACCAATGTGCCCACCTGGAATTTAATGATGAAAAACATCTACTCATTAAATGCTTACCAGATCAGCCCAAACAATTTCAAACTGAATATCTCCCGTCTGGATGATAAATCCGGCATTCCAAAACAGATGATGGAAGAGGGGCAGAAAACGAAAAGTAAACTCTGGATACAGTTAACAGACCTTGATAATCTGGATCAGCAGCAAGATAAACAACCCGATGGATATTTCGATTTTTTACCGGGAATAACCATCGACCCGCAAAATGGTCTCCTCATCTTCCCGGTGCTCGAACCTTTTGGCGCCGATTTGCAAAGTCAGTTCAACCCTGGCGAACAGGACCTGATAAACCGCTATGTTTATCAGCCTTTATATGATTCAACAAAAACTATTGCCCAACAGCTCTTTCCCAATTTAAACAGGTACACCATACAGGGAACCTACAGTGCCACCGGCGGATCAGACTATCAGTTAAATGCTACCAATATACCGGCGGGCTCTGTAATTGTAAATGCAGGCGCGCAGAAACTGATTGAAGGAACAGATTTTACCATAGACTATAACGCTGGTCGTATCCGTATCCTTAACCAGGCCTTGCTTTCATCGGGCCAGCCCATTACGGTGCAGGTAGAAAATAATGCATTATTCGGCGTGCAGCAAAAATCATTGTATGGGGCAAGGTTTAATTACAAGGTTAATGATAAATTAAATATTGGCGCAACAGTGCTCCATTTAACCGAGCAACCCATCACACAAAACGAAATTGTGGGGCAGTCGTCGATCTCAAATACCATATATGGCTTTGATGTAAATTACAATTCGCCGTCAAGATTTCTTACCCGTTTGGTTGATGATATACCGTTTATACATACTAAGGTTCCTTCGTCCATAGGGTTTAATGGTGAGTTTGCGCAGTTAAAACCGGGCAGCCCGTCGGCACTTAATTTTGCTGGTTCACAAAATGGTACCACCTACCTGGATGATTTTGAGAACAGCAGTTCTGTCATCCAGCTTAATAATGCCAACGGCTGGCAAATTTCCGGAACGCCGCAGTTATTTCCGGAGTCGCAAGCTTTTAATGATCTGAGTTACGGTTATAACCGTGCACGGCTGGCTTTTTATAATATCGATCCTATTTTTTACTCGGGCAGCACTATCCCCGTTAGCCGTAACGAATTGTCAAATAACTATGTAAGGCAGGTTATAGAAACAGAAGTATTTCCGTTTAAACAATCGCCTACCGGCCAGCCTTTGCCTATTGCTACTTTTGACCTCGCCTTTTATCCAACCATACGTGGGCCATATAACTATGCAACCACAGGTATTAATAATGATGGCACCTTACAAAATCCAAATGCACGCTGGGGCGGTATTTTCAGGGGGCTTAACTCTAATAATTTTCAGGATTTAAACGTACAGTATATTGAGTTTTGGGTGATGGACCCATTCATTAACAAACCAACATCAGCCGGGGGCGATCTTTATTTTAACCTGGGTAATATTTCTGAAGATATATTAAAAGACGGACAAAAAAGTTTGGAAAACGGCTTGCCGGTTAATGGTGACCTAAGCACCGTTAACGAAACGGTATGGGGGCGTTCTCCAAAATTGCAACCGGTGGTAAACTCTTTCGATAGTGATCCAAACTCGCGCAAATTACAGGATGTTGGTTTAGACGGATTAGCTGATGCCGACGAACAAACAAAATTTGCAAGCGTAGTAAATAAGGTTAAAGGCCAATTAAATGCCACAGCAGGAAGTGATTTTGCTGCCGATCCATCGTCTGATGATTATCAATATTATCAGGGCCCCGCGCTTGATAGGGCAGGAGCCGGTATTTTGCAACGCTACAGCAAGTATAATGGCCCCGAAGGTAACTCGCCTACTACGCAGCAATCACAGGCATTGTTGGGGCTGCAAACTTCGGCAGCTACTGCTCTTCCGGATGGCGAGGATGTTAACCATGATAATAACATGGATCAGGACGATGAATACTTCCAGTACAAAGTATCCATCAGGCCAAAGGATATGGTGGTTGGCCAGAATTTTATAAGTGATAAGGTAACATCGGCCGTTAAGCTTGCCAACGGAAGCACGCAAGACGTTACCTGGTACCAGTTCCGTATTCCTATAAATGCTTATACCTCAACTGTTGGCGGTATACAGGATTTTAAATCCATCAGGTATATACGCGCCTTTATGACAAATTTTGCCGACACCGCCATATTACGTATGGCCACCCTGCAATTAGTAAGAGGCGAATGGCGTGCTTTTAATACCGAAAATAACCCCGCAAACGTTATAGCCGATCCATCCATAATTAACCCGCCGCTCGATAATTCAACTATTGATGTTGAAGCGGTAAATATAGAAGAGAACGGTAACCGCTTGCCAATACCTTACGTAGTGCCGCCGGGTATTACACGCCAAACAGATTACAGCAACCTGCAAACCAATACAAAGTTAAATGAGCAATCGCTATCTGAACTGGTAACAACCCTGCGCGATGGTTATTCAAGAGCAGCTTTCAGGTTGTTTAACAATGATCTGCGGCCCTACAAGCGCTTGCAAATGTTTATACATTGCGAAGGCAGCACCATAAGGAATAATGATGTTAGCGCCTTTGTACGTTTAGGAGCCGACTATGTGAACAATTATTATGAGTATGAAATTCCATTGCAGGTTACCCAGCCCGGCACTAATGATCCTAACTCCATTTGGCCCGCTGCAAACGAATTGGACCTGCAGCTTGATTTACTTACAAACGCAAAACTTGCCCGTAATAATGCCAAATACAACGGCAAACCATGGCCGTTAACCATGCCGTTTACTTTATCAGACGGGCGCAATAAAATAACAATCGTAGGTGAGCCCGATTTGAGCCAGGTAACAACGGTTATGCTGGGTGTGCGCAATCCTTTAAAAACAGCTTCATCAACAAGTGCTGATGATGGTTTGGACAAATCAGCAACGGTATGGTTTGACGAATTGCGTTTAACCGATTTTAGAGATAAAGGCGGATGGTCGGCGTATGGCAGGTTCAATGCGAAACTGGCTGATTTTGCTAATATATCAGCAACGGTTAACAGAACTACGGTAGGATTTGGTACACTTGATTCGGGCGTTGGCGATCAAAGTTTGAATGACGTTACGGGTTACGATGTGTCTGCTAACCTCGAGCTTGGAAAGTTTTTCCCTGATAAAAGCGGCATCCGGATTCCTACTTATATAGATGTATCAAAGCAGATAAGTACGCCGGAGTATGACCCGGCACAGCCCGATATTTTATTAAAACAAACACTTGATTCAACACGCAGTACGCAAAAACGCGATTCGATAAGAAACGCATCCGAAAACTATACCCAGCGTACAAGTATCAACGTAACCAACATTCATAAAGCCAAAACGGATACCAAGGCCCCAAGCCATATTTGGGACGTTGAAAACTGGAACGCAACAGTGGCATACACGGCGTATGACCACCACGATTTTACAACGCTTGATGATGAAGAGAAAACTTATCACGTTTCGTTGGCCTATAATTTTACAACGGCTCCAAAATATATATCTCCATTCAGTAAGATCATCAAAAAGAATTACCTGGCTTTGCTGCGCGATATTAATTTCGACCTGATGCCCACGCGGTTAAATTACAGCATCAGTTTTGACCGTTTTTACTCGCAAAATACGCTGCGCAATACCGATCCTGACGACATTATCCCAATACCTACCACCTATAATAAAACATTTAACATTACCAGGATATACGGCATAGGATGGAATTTGACCAAATCGTTCTCTATTGACCTGGATGCTACCAACCTTTCAACTGTTGACGAGCCGGCTGGTCGTATTGACGGCTTAAAAATTGATACCCTCTGGGATCGTATTTTAGGCCTGGGGCGCACCACCAATTATAACCATACGCTCAATTTTAATTATAACGTGCCTATTAATAAAATACCCGGAATGGACTGGGTAACTTTAGTTGCACACTACAGTACTCACTTTACCTGGCAAGGGCAGGCGCTGTTTGCTATTAACGATCCAACGTTTGACGTAGGTAACAGTATACAAAACGCCCGTACCATCCAACTTAATCCAACGCTAAACTTTGATAAGTTTTATGATAAGTTTTCATTTTTGAAAAAGGCAAAAAATGGAGATGGTAATAAATTTACGAACATTTTATTGGGCTTGTTAACCGGTATTAAAAATATAAGTGGTACATATACCCGCACTGATGGTACCTTTATACCGGGATACCTTCCTCAATCAAACTTCCTGGGCGAAGATTTGAACTATAACGCCCCGGGGATTGGATTTTTATTGGGAAGCCAGGCCGACCTAAGGCAAACTGCTCTTCAGCATGGCTGGATAAGTACGGATACGCTGCAAAATCAGCTTTATATAACCACCTTAAATGAAGATTATCACCTTAAGAGTACCATTCAGCCTTTTAAATATTTACGGATTGATTTGATAGCCTACAAAACGCAGGATCATACTTATCAAACAAACTTTAAATCAATTGATGGCTCGGATAATGTAGAAAGTTACAATCCCGTTTACACTGGTGACTATAGTGTGTCGTTCCTAAGCATTGGCACAGCTTTTTCAAAAATAAGCGGGGTCAATAATACCTCGCCGGTTTTTCAGAAATTTATGGATGATAGAACCATTATTTCGCAAAGGCAGGGCAAACTGAACCCAAATGCCGTGGGGCCAACTGTGGGCGGCTATGCCGATGGCTATAGCGCAAATTCTCAAAACGTACTGGTGCCTGCATTTTTAGCTGCTTACACGGGTAAAAATGCCAATACATCAAACCTCAGCCAGTTTCCGAGTATCCCTATTCCAAACTGGCAGATAACCTATAATGGTTTAAGTCATATCCCGTTTTTTAGTGATTTTTTTGAATCACTCGATGTAAGCAGTGGGTACCGCTCCTCATATAACGTAAGCGGCTACAGTACACTGCTGCAGTATCAGGCTGCTAATGGTGCAGTAAGTTCAAGAGATGCCAATAACGACTTTTTACCTTATTACCAATTCTCGCAGGTATCAATACTGGAGCAGTTTGTGCCTTTGATTGGGTTTAACGCCCGTTTTAAAAACAACATGACCGCTACTTTGGAGTATAGGCAAAGCCGTTCATTAAGCTTAAGTGTGTTGAACAGCCAATTGGCGCAGCAAGATCAAAATGTATTGGTTTTTGGATGGGGATATCACACCAAAACCTTCAGGTGGCCTTTCGGCTGGTTTAGCGGGAAGTCTAATAACGATGTTAATTTTAAGATAGATTTTTCTTTACAGGATAATAAAACACTTATTTACCAGGCTGATGTAACACAGGCGCAGATATCATCGGGTGCACAAAACATTACGGTAAGGCCAACAATTGATTACATGATAAATCAGCGCTTTAATTTGAGCTTATTTTACGACTCAAACATCACCCGGCCATATACCTCGCAAACATTTAATACGGCCTTTACCAATTTTGGTATCAACATGAAGCTGCTGTTGCAATAAAACAACAAGAGGTGAATAGTAATATCTTATTACCTATTCACCTCTTGCCTAAACGTAACTCAATTCAACCCCTTAATTAGACTATGACAATTCTTAAATTCTGATTCTGACAGAAATACAATTTAATCAGCCTTGCTCACACTTCCTGAGCCAACCGTTTTGCTGTCTGTAACAGTAGCGCTGCCCGAATAAACAACATTACCCGAACCCACAATAAAGGCCGATATAGTTTTCTCGGCTGTAAAATAGGCATTGCCCGATCCGCTTATGGTTACCGAAGCCGATGCGGTTTTAAATTCTTTTGCGTTCATCTCGCCCGACCCACTGATAATTAACTTTGCCTGATCAGCGCTTCCGCTCAAATGGATAGAGCCTGACCCACTAATGGTAGCATGCAGGTTACCCGATTTAACAGAAGATGCAATTTCGCCCGATCCGCTTAATACGATGTTTACATTTTCGCCGCTAATCGAACCTTCAACTTTGATTGAGCCCGAACCAGCGTTTGATAATCCCGATAGCGATTTAGCCGTTACATATATATCAATTTTGCCCGGGTCTCCGTTATTCCAGTCATGATGGTGTTTAAATTTTATCTCCAGTTTGCCGTCTTCAACTGTTGTCTCAATTTCTTTAATAACATCCGGGTTGGCATTAATTTTTAAACTTTCGGTGCCGTTAATATTTACATGTACATCAAACGGACCTGACGACCCAAGGATTGTAAACCCCGAAACCTGCCTGCTCTCTTCCGATTGTGCCGACGCGCCCAAAGTGGCTGTTAACACCAACGCCGCTGCAAAAATAGAATATGCTAATTTTTTCATAATGATTGTTTTTTAGATAAGATGCAAATGAATAACCAAATGTTGCACCAAAGAAGATTTTATTACGGAAGAGCCATCATTAAACAACTCACCAATTCACTAACTAACTAATTTACCATCGCCTCGCTCTGTTTCTTTTCTTCGCGTTTTTTGCGGCGGGCTTCCCGGCGTTGTTTTCTTTGCTCCTTTTTTATTTTGTGGTTTTGTTTATCGATGGCTTGCCGGCTCACCATTTCGGTGGTGGCTTGCTGTGTCTTTTTATCCAACCCAATAGCAGGTTTAATGCCGCTTAGTAGTGTTTGCCAAACATATTTAAAAAATGGAGTTTCGGGGGTGCGCACATAATCAACATAAACGGTTCGGGGTATACCACCTACCACATCCGGATTATCATGTTTAAGGATAAATATATTGGCATAAAGGGTTGCAAAGGTCCTTCTCTTTAAATTATCAGATACTGTATCCGCCTTCAATACGGTAACCTTCAAATTATTATATTCAATTAACGTTTTGCCTTTTGCGCTTTCGCGGTCAGCGTTAATATCAAAGTCGAATTGTTTTAACGTTCCCGATGTGATTTTTACCATGGCCAATGGCGTTGCAGCAGGGTTTACGGCTTTAAGGTCCATTTGGTCCAGATGTCCTTTAATACTAAAACTGTTTTGTTTGTCAGTTAAATTGAGGGCAATAGCCAGGTTAAGTTTGCCGTAGTTCATAAACCTGCTGGTTAAATTAACCGTGCACATATTGTTTTTTTGTAGAGCTGCACTATCGGTGGTTACGTTTAAAAACCGTCCGTTGGTATTGTTAAATGCTATATACCCAACTTTATTTGACTTGACGTTATGTTCGCTGTAATAAATATTAATTTGATGTACTTGTATGGTATCAAGCTTCAGATCCATATTTATCTTGAAGAGGCCCACGTTGGGGAAAGTTGCCACTTTATCTTTCTTTGGTGGTGGTTTTGGATGATTTGGGTTGCCAAATATCTCTACCGTACCTTTAGCTAAAATCATGCTCGAAGCGGTAAGAATGCGGTATTTATGATAGCTTAAAAAATCGAAATGGTTTAACTGCATCGAATCAAGGCGCATGGTAAACCGGGCTCTTTTGCTTTTGGCAAAAAACTCAGTGCTGTTAATAGGTGTTAAAGCCAGCCCTTCAATGTTCAGTTGTGATTTAAACGTAGAGAGTTTTAAATGATTAATACTATAGCTATACAGGCCACTGGGAGTTTTGGCGGTATAATTATTCAGTTCTGCAATGATGTCTTTGCAATATAGCAATCTCGATTTATCAGTTTGTGTAGCCGAATCAATCAGCAGATCACGCGCACTTACATTCATCTCCTTTAGTTCGGATATGGCTACTTTGTTTCCAGAGTAATCTTCGTACTTGAATTTAACATCCCCCAAAATGATATTACCAATATGGATAGAATGCAAGCTTTTTGATATTTTTTGCCACGTAGTGCGATGATCTTTTAATACCGTATCCCTGGTATGGTTTAGCTGATAGCTAATATTAACATCGGGACTATTTAAAACCACCTTGCCAATGTCAAGCCGATGCTCAAAATACAGTGTAAAGGGGTGTATGTGTAACAAGGTAAGCCTTTTAATATGCAACTCAACCAGGTTATTAGGTGCCAGGCCTTGTTTTTTCTTCGCGTTATAGGTAGCAGTATCAGGCTTTAGGGTAATGTTGTAAATTACAATGCTGCCGCGCAGTACATGCAGCTCTGCTGATGAAAAATCAACATTATACAAACCATCGCTGCTGGTTGATACAACATCTCTAACTTTTTTTGCCAAAATTGGCGACCAGTAACTGTTTACAAATAAAGCGAGTATTAAAACCAGCGATATTAAAACCAGTGAAGTAATAACGAGTACCTTATGCCATTTGCGTTTAAAAAACTTTACCGCCATTAATTCCCTTTTTGCTTAGCTTTATTTATTGAGTCTTGTTTTGCCTGCTTCTGCTTTTTCTCCTCGGCTTTTTTCTGCTTGCGGGTTGCTTTATATTCATTAATGGAGCCAAATAAACTGCTAACTCCTTTTGCTGTATTAGTTAATTTAGCTTCGGTTTTTTTATCCAAACCAACGCTTGGTTTTATGCCTTCCAATATCCCTTTGTACAAAAAACTGAAAAATGATACCGTTGGTTCCCTTTTCATATCAACCGGCCCCGGCCTGAATCCTTTTTTATCCGGGTTATCATCATCAATAATCAGATTATTAGCCAGCTTTGAAACAAAATCCTGACTCTGTAATTCTGTTTTTCCATCAACCTTTTTTAACAGCTGTATTTTAAGGTTTTTATAATAAAATTCCACATGTCCCTTACCAGTATAATTGCTTGCATTTATATTAAATGCAAGTTTTTTAATATCTGCTGATTCTACGTGTACCATCGCCAATGGTTTCACCAACTTATCCAGTTTTTTGCCGTCTAAATTATCAAGCTCGCCCCAGTAATTAAAGGCGCCGTCCTTTGCATTTAAATTAAATTTAAAGCCTACATGCAGCTTTGCAACATCCATAAAACGGGTATCAATACTGGCTACCATATAAGGGTCTAATTTTTTGGCGTCATCGTCATTAGTTGCATTGGTAATAGTAGCATTAGTATGTGTAAATAATATTACGCCTGTAGCACCCGATTTTGCATCAGTTTCGGAGTAACTAATTTTCGCATTTTTAATGTTTATACGTTTTAAGTTCATAGAAAGTGGCGCATTTTGTAAAGCCTGGTGCGGATCTTTACCAATTTTTGACGTTTTTTTACCTTTAAACGAATTATCAGAATAAATTCCAATATTGGGGCTGCCAAGATCTATTGTTTCGGCATATAAAAACTGATCCCTGAAAATGCTTTGCAGATCAATACCATTAATTGCAATTTGTTTAAACTTTAAATTGTAAATATCTCCGCCCGATCCCTTTTTATTATAAAAATCGGCATGGTTATATCTCGGCGTAAACGCCACCTTATCCAGTACGATCTTTTTTTCGGCCGTCGAAAAGTATAGCTTTTTAAGGCCTACCTGGTATAAACTATCAGGTGTTTTAATGTTGTAATCTCGTATAGTTATATCAATCCCCTTGGTATAATAAAAACGCTTGGGATCATCGCCGGATAACGAGTCAATAAAAATATCAGAAACACCAATATCCACATTTTTTAATGACGATTGCTTGCCTCCTTTGTCCTTATTAATATAATTTAAACTGATGTTTGTTAATGATACCGAATCAATATGCAATTGCTTAAACACACTTTTTATCATGGCATAAGGCGTTTTAGGCTTGCCTACCTTTACGGTTTTGTTAAAATCATATCGTTTGGATATGATGGTAAGATCTGGCTTATCAATTGATATATTATCAATGTTTAAAATCTTGTTCTTATAAGCCTCGCGGGCACCAATATTTGTAATGGACAGTTTTTTTACGCTCAGGATAAACAGCTTGTCGGGTGCTTTTTTTAACGCCACAAGTTTGTTGTAGACATTGGTATCGGGCACCATCTTAAAATCACGCAGCGTGGCATTGCCCGACCGGATATTCAAATCAAAATCCGAGTATTCAATATGGTACAAGCTATCGCTGGTTTTTAATACCAGTTCGGCTAACTCTTTCTGCAAAATAGGTTTCCAACGATTTGCTGCTAAATATTTATTGTAAAAATAATAGCCTGCTCCACATGCTATCACAATAAAGGATAATACCACTAATAGCCATATCCTTCTTCTTTTTTTGCGGGGTACTTCGGATGTTTTCACTATTGTAAGGCTGATGTTTAAATTTACGATAATTAATATTAGCTTTTGCTATAGCACCCCAAAAAAGCAGGAGGAGCAAACCAATGGCATTTTTTGGTACTTGAACGCAAACAATAAACCCTAAAACAAAATACATGTTTGGTTTGATGTGCGTATTTTAACAAATAGCCGGCTTAGCCCGCGCATCGCTTCACATTAATGTAATTTCAAGCGTAAAACCGAGTTATTTACGAATAGATTTTGTTATTCCCTGACAATCTGTCACGCTATATTTAAATTTTATGTATTTTTGCAAACTAAATTTTTTATATAGATGATGGATTTGCTAATTCCGGATAAAGAACACGACGAAAGCAGGCAAGGTGAGGCTTTGGTTTTAGAACCGGTTAACGGGAAAAACAACGGCCGTAAATTGTATATCGAAAGTTATGGCTGCGCCATGAATTTCTCTGATAGTGAGATAGTAGCCTCTATTTTGTTGGAAAAAGGTTTTGAAACCACATCCGATTTTACGGTTGCCGATGTTATTTTCATCAACACCTGTTCAATCCGTGAAAACGCGGAGCAGCGCGTGCGTAACCGGTTAAAAGAGTTTGCGGTATCCAAAGTTAAAAATCCGGGTTTAGTGGTAGGCGTTTTAGGCTGTATGGCCGAGCGCTTAAAATCAAAATTTTTAGAAGAAGAAAAACTGGTTGATGTAGTAGTGGGTCCCGATGCTTACCGCGATCTGCCTAATTTGATAGATCAGGTTGACGATGGGCAACGGGCGGTAAATGTATTGCTATCGCGCGAGGAAACCTATGCTGATATTGCCCCGGTACGTTTAAACAGCAATGGCATCAATGCTTTTGTATCTATTATGCGTGGCTGTGATAATATGTGTTCGTTTTGCGTGGTACCATTTACCCGTGGCCGCGAGCGCAGCCGTGATCCGTATTCTATCGTTAAAGAATGTACAGACCTGTTTAAACAGGGTTATCGCGAAGTTACTTTGCTTGGGCAAAACGTTGATTCGTATAAATGGAAATCAGGAGCGGGAAGTCCGAAGGCTGAAGTTTCAAATGAAGAACGGCAACAAAAAGTCCTCGCAGCAGAGGAAGATGTTGTTGAGGCTTCAGAAGAGTTAGGCGATGTTGTTGTTAATTTCGCCAACCTGCTCGAAATGGTTGCACTGGTTAGCCCTGAGCTGCGTGTACGTTTCTCAACATCGCACCCTAAAGACATAACCGACGAGGTTTTACACGCCATCAACAAGCACGATAATATTTGCAATTACATCCACCTGCCGGTACAATCAGGCAATAGCCGTGTGTTGGAAATGATGAACCGTACGTATGATCGTGAATGGTATATCAACAGGATTGATGCCATTCGTCGTATTATACCTGAGTGCGCTATATCAACCGATGTAATTACGGGCTTTTGCACCGAAACAGACGAAGAACATCAGGATACATTAAGCATGATGGACTATGTGCAATACGACTTTGCCTACATGTTTATGTACTCCGAAAGGCCGGGAACATTAGCCGCTAAACGCTATGCTGATGATATCCCTGACCTGGTGAAACGTAATCGTTTAAAAGAGATTGTAGCCAGGCAGCAGGAGCATTCATTCATCAGGCTGCAAAAGCTTATCGGCACAACACAAAAAGTATTGATCGAAGGTTTTTCAAAAAAATCAGATAACGATTATTGCGGTCGTAGTGATCAGAATGCGATGGTGGTTTTCCCGGTTAATGAGAATTATAAACCGGGCCAGTATGTTAATGTATTGGTTGAGCGAAGCACTACAGCTACTATGATGGGGAAGGTAGTTGACTAAGTTGATTATGTTAGATTGAGTTGATTAAGTTAAATGGCGAAATTAGGTTTAATGAAACTTAATCAACCAAATAAACCCAATCAACCACTCAATAAACAAAATGGAAATACAAGAAATTAAACAACGCTTTGGTATCATCGGCAGTTCGCCGTTGCTTAACCGGGCTATAAATATAGCTAACCAGGTTGCGCCTACAGATATATCTGTTTTAATAACGGGCGAAAGCGGGAGTGGTAAGGAAGTATTCTCGCACATTATACATCAAATGAGCCCGCGTAAGCATGGGCCATTTATTGCAGTTAACTGCGGCGCCATACCCGAAGGAACCATTGATTCGGAATTATTCGGGCACGAAAAAGGGGCCTACACAGGTGCCGTTGGCGAGCGTAAAGGCTACTTTGAAACCGTAAATACCGGAACTATATTTTTAGATGAAATTGCCGAAATGCCGTTGGGTACACAGGCCCGTTTACTAAGGGTGCTGGAGTCGGGGCAGTATATAAAGGTGGGTTCATCAAAGGTCGAAAAAACAAACGTAAGGGTTATTGCCGCTACCAATGTTGACGTTTATGAAGCCGTTAAAAACGGAAAATTCAGGGAAGATCTTTATTATCGTTTAAATACGGTTCCGTTACGTATCCCACCGCTGCGCGACAGGAAGGAAGATATTTATTTATTATTCAGAAAGTTTACTTCTGATTTTACCGATAAATACCGCACGCCGCCTATCCAGTTAGATGAAGATGCGCAGCAGGTGCTCATCAATTACTCATGGCCCGGTAATGTAAGGCAATTAAAAAATATGGCCGAGCAATTGGCTGTATTGGAGCGCGACCGTATTATAACAGGCCAAACGTTACTCTCTTATATCCCTGTTGAGGCCACAGGCCGTAACCTGCCCATGCGCTTGGATAATCAGCCTAAAGAAGATTTTTCTGAACGCGATATTTTGTACAAAGTGTTGTTTGATATGAAACGCGACATGGTTGAATTAAAAAAACTGGTTGCCGATATTATTGAACATGGTGGCGTTTCTGTTAATCATGCCAGCCACTCGCAAACAATAAACCAACTATACCGCGATATTGAACTGCCCGGTGCTCCCGAAGCACAATTTACCTTGCAACAGCCCGTTAATAACAACAATGCCAACCCGTATAACATAACACACGAAGCAGAAGAGGTTGAAGAGTCACTTTCATTGGTCGACAAAGAATCTGACCTGATCCGCAAAGCGCTAAAAAAACATAAGGGAAAACGCAAGCTGGCGGCACATGAGCTGGGGATTTCTGAAAGAACTTTATACAGAAAAATAAAAGAGTTAAATTTATAATTGAATGAAAAGAATACCGGGGTTATTTATAACGTTTATTGGATTTTTATTGATCTGCTGCCCGTCGTGTACCTATACATTGAGCTTAAACGGAGCCTCAATTCCGGCAAATATGAAAACAATAAGGGTTGATTTTTTTGAAAATAATGCTGCCTTGGTGGTAAATACCCTGAGTTCTCAATTTACCGAAGCCTTAAAACAAAGAATAAGAGGCACCACGAGTTTAAGCATTGTGCGGAGCGAAGAAGCCGATGCTATAATGTCGGGCTCAATTACTGATTATAATATTTCGCCGGTATCTATTAATGCTACGTCAAACAACGTGGCACCTATTGCCGGAGCCAGCAAGCTAACCATTACGGTGAACGTTAAATATGTGAATAATATTAAAAAAATAGATAGTTTTGAGCAGTCGTTCACGAAATCCGAAAATTTTTCCGGTGATATTGCGTCGCACGAGCAGGCATTAATAGCAGATATTAATAAACAGATAACGGAAGATATTTTTAATAAAGCCTTTGCCAATTGGTAGGTAATTCGTAGTTTTCAACAAAAGTGGATCAGAATAAAAATAACAGCCAGAATGAGTTTTTATGGACCTTGTTAGCCAACCCGGCTAATGATGCCAATGCGCATGCCGATAACTTGCAAAGGCTGGTTAATGAGTTTCCACAAAGCGGTATTTTACAGGCGATGCTGGCCCACGCAAGTGATGAAAAGAATCTGCACCGGGCATCAGTTTATTTTAATCCGAAAGCATTATACAAGCTTATTAATGCCCCGTCATCATTTATCGGTGTATTAAATGAGAAGATCACCATCCAAAACAGAATCAGCAGCAAAAAATATCATACAGAAGAAAATACATATAGCACTCCAATTGCGGCAGATAATATTATTGTACAACAGCCAACTGAAGAACCCGCTGCTGAACTTTTATTAACTGAGAACAACCATGTTGTAAACCCTGCAACATTTGATGGGCCGATAGAAACACATCATCCTGCCGAAGTGAATGAAGGAGTTGCGGATACCGTCGCTCCTGAAGCTGAAGCGACGTTGCCATCAACTTCAACAGAAACAACTATAGCATACGAGGCAGTTAGCGCAGTAGAACCCGTTGAGCATATTCACGAAAATAAATTCAGTGAGGCGGCAGATCATGCTGAGCCTGTTTCGGGATATACCTTTAGCGAACCGGTAGAACCTGTTGAGCATATTGATATTCCCGAAGAAAAACAAGTAACCGAAATATCGGCAGAAAGTTCATTTGCCGACCACCAAGCGCCTGCACTACAAGAAGAACATGCTATTGAGGAAGAAACATTTGACGAGATAACCGCTATTGAAGATTTTACTACCGGGGATACAGTTGTTACGGCCGCTGAGCACGAAGAGGTAAATAGTGCGGCGGTTGAAGAAACAGTTGTTGAGGAAATACCGGCTCAAATAGAAAGTAATAGTTTTGCCAGCGAGGAAGATAAGTTAATTGCGAGTGGTATAGCTTCATCCAATTATTTTATGTTTGATAAGGCATTTGGTGAACAAAAGCCTGTCGACGAGGAGGAAGCTGAGCCTGCACAGCCTGATACCATCCACGATGAACCTAAAGCAAATACTGAATTGCACGAGCAGGAAATGACAAGGTATCACGACGAGAAAATGCCCTATACTTTTATGTGGTGGCTTGATAAAACGCGTAAAGAGCATGAGGGTATTTATCAGCCCTATTTGGCCCCTAAAGCACCATATTTAAACACAAATGGCAGGGCGAAAAAACCGGCTGATGAATTGCAGCAACAGTATTACGAAAATATTTTCCATATTACTTCCATTGAGGAACTGGAAAAAAACACCGCGCCAAAAGCACCGGAGGCTAACCTGGAACTGAAGCGTAAAGAACTGGATATTATTGAACGCTTTATACACGAAGAACCTACCATACGACCGCAAAGCAGTGATAAACTGGATAATGAGAATAAAGCAAAGAAAAGCTCTGAAGACAGGGATGAACTGGTAACCGAAACGCTGGCCGCCATTTATACAGACCAAATGCTTTATCATAAAGCAATCGCATCATACAAAAAATTGATGTTGAAATTTCCGGAAAAAAGCCGTTACTTTGCCGGGAAGATAGAACAGTTAGAAAAGAAAACCAATTAATATATAAGAAATGTATTTACTATTACTGATCATCGCGATCATTGTGTGCGTCCTTTTAATACTTATGGTGTTAATCCAAAATCCTAAAGGCGGCGGCTTATCATCAAATTTTTCAAGTTCATCCCAATTAATGGGTGTGCAAAAAACCGGCGACTTTTTAGAAAAAGGTACCTGGGGTTTAGCTATCGGCTTAATGGTACTTTCAATGGCCATTAACGTTTTGGTTAAATCTGGTGTTCAAAAAACGGAGAATCCCGATTTGAAAGAAAAAGTTGAGCACGCTTCAAAACCAACATCGGTACCTACATCAACAACTCCAATGACTTTACCTGCTGCCCCAAAAGCACCTGGTAAAAATTAATATTGTTAAAAAGCATTAAAAAGGGCTTTGCTCCGATACTATCGGAGCAAAGCCCTTTTTTTATAAAATTACTTCGTCTTTTATAAACAATATTTCATTGCGAGAAGGAACGATCCGCCAATTGGCGGACGAACTATGCAGATCCGCTCTGTATAGTTCGCGATTGCTTCGTACCTCGCAATGACATGGTGGAATATTATTCGGATCATGAATACCAGCTTTGTTGTTAAAAAAACGTACTGACATGATGGCATTTCGCGTTAAAGTAATATTAACTTAAAATTGCCCGCTTACCAAAATCTGACAATACATCAGTATTATATGCCAAATTAAGATGATTACATTCGGTTGGCATAATTGATGAGCAAAAGCATGCGTAACTTAAATTATTATAAAAATAAATAATTGTATAACTATGTCATTAAACATTAAACCTATCGGAGACAGGGTAGTAGTGGAAGCTGCTCCAGCCGAAGAGAAAACTGCTTCCGGGATCATTATTCCGGATACTGCAAAAGAAAAACCTCAGCGCGGAACTATTGTTGCTGTTGGTGACGGAAAAGTAGATGAGCCTTTAACTGTTAAAGTTGGTGACCAGGTTTTATATGGTAAATATGCCGGTACTGAGATCACGTACGAAGGCAAAGAGTATTTAATTATGCGTGAAACTGATATTTACGCAGTTCTTTAATCAATTATTGGTTTATTGAAGGGTTATAGCGTTAATATTAACCACCAATTCTATTTCAAATTTACCTTCAAATCACTAATTCACTAAACACAAACTCAAAAATTAACAAAAAATGGCAAAACAAGTTAAATATAATGTTGAAGCACGCGACGCGCTGAAACGCGGTGTTGATATTTTAGCTAATGCAGTTAAAGTAACCTTAGGTCCTAAAGGCCGTAACGTAATTATTGATAAAAAATTCGGTTCACCAATCATCACTAAAGATGGTGTAACTGTTGCTAAAGAAATCGAATTAAAAGATGCTTTAGAAAACATGGGTGCCCAAATGGTTAAAGAAGTTGCATCAAAAACTGCTGATATTGCAGGTGATGGTACTACTACTGCTACCGTTTTAGCACAGGCTATTGTAACTGCAGGTATTAAAAACGTTGCTGCCGGTGCAAATCCAATGGATTTGAAACGCGGTATCGATAAAGCGGTTGCTGCTGTTGTTGAGAACTTAAAAGCTCAATCACAAACTGTTGGCGAAGACAATAACAAAATCAAACAAGTTGCATCTATATCAGCTAATAACGACGAGATCATCGGTTCATTAATTGCTGAAGCAATGGCTAAAGTTGGAAAAGACGGTGTAATTACTGTTGAAGAAGCAAAAGGTACTGAAACTGAAGTTAAAACTGTTGAAGGTATGCAGTTTGACCGTGGTTACCTTTCTCCATATTTTGTTACCAATGCTGATAAAATGGAAGTTGAGTTAGAAAATCCTTACATCCTGATCTATGATAAAAAGATCTCTTCGATGAAAGAATTGCTTCCGATTTTAGAAAAACAAGTTCAAACCGGCAAACCATTGTTAATCATTGCTGAAGACCTTGATGGCGAAGCATTAGCTACATTAGTAGTTAACAAGATCCGTGGTTCACTGAAAGTTGCTGCTGTTAAAGCTCCTGGTTTTGGCGATCGTCGTAAAGCTATGCTTGAAGACATTGCTATCCTTACAGGTGGTACAGTAATTTCTGAAGAAAGAGGTTACAAATTAGAAAATGCTGATCTTACTTACTTAGGTACTGCCGAAAAGATCATCATCGACAAAGACAACACTACTGTAATTAACGGTGCTGGTAAATCAGAAGAAATTAAATCTCGCGTAAGCCAGATCAAATCTCAAATTGAGTCAACTACATCAGATTACGATAAAGAGAAATTACAAGAGCGCTTAGCCAAATTATCAGGCGGTGTTGCTGTACTTTACGTAGGTGCTGCTACTGAGGTTGAAATGAAGGAAAAGAAAGACCGTGTTGATGATGCTTTACATGCAACCCGTGCGGCTGTTGAAGAAGGTATTGTTGCCGGTGGTGGTGTAGCATTTATCCGTGCGGTAGAAGCTTTAGCTAACCTTAAAGGCGCTAACGAAGATGAGAATACTGGTATCCAGATCATCCGTCGTGCTATCGAAGAGCCTTTACGTCAAATCTGCGAAAATGCGGGTATCGAAGGTTCTATCGTAGTTCAAAAAGTAAAAGAAGGCAAAGCCGATTTCGGTTACAATGCCCGTACTGATAAATACGAAAACTTAATTGGTGCAGGTGTTATCGATCCTACTAAAGTAGGTCGTGTAGCATTGGAAAATGCAGCTTCAATTGCAGCAATGTTGTTAACAACAGAATGTGTATTGGCTGATGATCCTGATGATGCTCCTGCTGGTGGTTCACCGATGGGTGGCGGCGGCATGGGTGGCATGATGTAATCAGCACTTAAGCCCTAGGTCTTGAGTCCAAAGCCTGGGTCAAATTGACTTAGAACCAAGAACTTCAGACTAAAGACTAAACAAAAATCCCTGTCTATTTTAATAGACGGGGATTTTGTTTTACAGGGCTATGGGTTTCGTCATTTCAGGGTAAACGGATGGTCATAGATTAATCAAATGATTGATTAAGTATTTTTTGCGTTACAATTAAACTTAAATTTGAATCATCAATCAAAAGCACAATGATTAGGCACAACATTTGAATAAGCACTACCATCTATGAAAAACATAACCGAAAAAGCAAAACACTTACAAAGCCAAATAGTTGAATGGGTATTTTTTAAGGGTCCCGAACTTTTTATAACCATTTACGGTAAATAATAAATTATTAATTTCGCCTCTGCTATGAGGATTGAAGAGTTTTACCAGGAATTTCACGTTTGGCTTATTACCCGCGGGCCTAAATATTTGTCGGGTATAATATTCTTCTTAATAGGGCTTTGGTTCATCAGATTTCTTAGAGCGCGCCTGCGCGACCGGATGGCCAAAAGACAAGTTCACTCTTCTTTACAACCCTTTTTACTTAGTTTAACCATTACCTCGTTGTATGTATTACTGGTTATTACGGTAATGAATATAATAGGCTTTGAGTTAACCGTATTCACAACCATTATTGGCGCATTTAGCGTTGCGGCAGGTTTAGCCTTATCGGGTACATTTCAAAACTTTGCTGGTGGCGTATTAATTCTGCTGCTAAAACCATTTGAACTTCATGATAATATAGTTGCCCAGGGCCAGGATGGCAAGGTAACATCTATACAAATATTTTACACCGTATTGGTGACTGCTGATAATAAAACCATTATTATACCCAATGGCAAGCTGTTTAATGAAGTTATAGTAAACGTAACCCGCGAAGGCAGGCGTCGCCTTGATTTTGACGTTAAGCTGGGCTACGCCGCTGATGTCGACAAGGCAAAGCAAATTATGCTTGAGGCCATTAAAGTAACCAAACATATAATAGCCAAACAGCCTGTGCGGGTAGGTTTAACTAACCTTGATACCGATGGCATAAGGTTTACGGTAAGCGTTTGGGTTCAACCGGCCGACTATTTAACCGTTAAGATAGACCTGATGGAAAAAATAATTAAAGATCTGGGTACTGCAGGAATCACTTTCCCAAAAGCGGGTTAATTATATCTTTTGCCTTGCTTTAATTTCTAAATACCTGTTAACCGTATTAATAGTTAAGTTTTGAGGTGTGCTTAATATCGATTGAATATTATACTTTGCCAGTTCCTTTACGATAAGCTTTTTGTCATAAGCAAATTTTTCGGCAATGGTTTTTATGTAGATACCTTCAACATCAGAAGCCTGTTTTTCGCTCACTTTTTTGAGTTCAGTATTTTCGAAAAACACTACCAGCAGCAAGTGAAATTTGGCTATCCTTTTTAAAAATGGAAGCTGACGCTGCAATGCCGACATACTCTCATAATTAGTAAAAAATACCACCAGGCTACGTTGTTTAATAACGCTGCGCACGGTAGTGTATAAGAGCTCCAGGTTTGTTTCCAGGTAGCGGGTTTTCTCTTTGTATAAAACCTCCAGTATCTTATTGATCTGGGTAGGGCGCCTGTCTGCCGGGATCACTGCACCAATTTTTTCGGCTATGGTTATTAACCCCGCTTTATCTTCTTTTAATAGTGCAACGTTTGATAGTACAAGGCTGGCATTTATAGCATAGTCCAGCAGGCTTAATCCCTCAAAAGGCATTTTCATGGCTCTTGATTTTTCAATCACACAATACACGTGTTGCGATTTTTCGTCGGTATAAGAATTCGTCATCAGGCTGCCATGTCGGGCGGTAGCTTTCCAGTTTATGGTGCGGTAATCGTCGCCCTGCACATAGTTTTTTACTTGCTCAAACTCCAGGCTATGGCCCAGTCGCCTTATTTTTTTTATGCCGATGTCTGTCAGGTGATTTGATATAGCCATCAGCTCATATTTGCGCATCTGCAAAAACGACGGATAAACTGGCAATACTTCAACCTGGTTAAAGTTATAACGCCGGGTAATCAATCCAAATGGCGATTTAACATATACCCTGATCAATCCAAACTCATATTCGCCGCGCTTGGTTGGGCGTAATACATAATTAATTAATTTACGCTGACGGGGTGTTAATGACGTTTTAAACCAGATATCCCTTTTTTGAAACTGAAAAGGAATTTCATCAATAATACCTACATTGATATTAAAAGGATACCAGTTTTCGATATAAATCCCCAGTTCATTATCATCATTATTGCTCAAACGTTCCGGCGCATGGCGTTTGGCAAAAACTCCTTTTTTTGTTTGATAAAGCATCAGCCCATCAGCCAAAACAAGCAGCACAAGGGTATAAAATGCTAACTCGGGGATAATACCCAGCCAGGGAAAAAAGAACGCAAGTAAAAACAGCACCACACAACAGCCAATTGCAGCAAAAAGCCGGTTGTTTAAAAAAAGGTTTTTATAAAATAAACTAAAAAGTTTTTTCACAAATAATTATTAAAATGTTTAAGAGAATTTGCTTGCAAATTCTTCACCTTTCACCTTTATCTCGGAATTTCAATTTTTTGAATGATCTGCGCTATTATATCATCAGGTGTGGCACCTTCCATTTCTTTATCGGGTGTAAGCATTATACGGTGCCTTAAAACAGGTGCGGCAACGCCAATAATATCATCAGGCGTAACAAAATCACGCCCTTTTATGGCAGCCATAGCTTTGGCGGCCTGCACAATTGCCAGCGAAGCTCGCGGCGAGCCCCCCAGGTATAATGATTTATTATTGCGGCTTTCATGAATGATCTTAGCTACATACACCAAAAGCTTGTCTTCCACATGCAGCCCTAAAACCTGCTGACGAAGCGCAATCACCTCGCTGCCCGATAATACGGGGGTAATGTGCTGAATCTGTTCACTACTTTTATGCTGATGCTGCTGCGTAATGATGGCTATTTCTTCATCAATAGATGGGTATTTAACCTCGATCTTAAATAAAAATCGGTCAAGCTGTGCTTCGGGCAGGCGATAGGTGCCTTCGTGCTCCACAGGGTTTTGCGTAGCCAATACGGTGAATGGCTCCTGCATTTTGTAAGTATGGCCATCAATAGTTAATTGACGTTCCTCCATTACCTCAAACAAGGCCGATTGCGTTTTAGCAGGTGCCCGGTTTATTTCATCAATCAGGATGATATTACCAAAAATTGGTCCTTTCTTAAATTCAAATTCAGCAGTTTTCGGGCTGAATACCGAGGTGCCTAAAATATCCGACGGCATCAAATCCGGCGTAAATTGTATGCGCGAGTATTGTGCATCAATAGATTTAGCTATTAATTTGGCCGTTAGTGTTTTGGCAACGCCGGGCACGCCTTCAATCAATATATGCCCGTCGGCAAGTATGCCGGCAATAAGCAGGTCAATACTTTCGTGCTGTCCTATAATTATTTTAGCCAGTGTAGCCTTTATTTTTTCAACAGCAGCATTTAGTTTGCTGAGGTCGGTTCTTTGTTCAAATATTTCGCCTTCCATATTTACCTGGATTTGATATAAAATTGTTCTATGAGTTGGTTTAGTTGTATTAATTCTCCGTCTGTAACGTGAGTTTGATTGCTAATGTAACTGAAATAGTCAACAAGCTGGGTTGCAAATTCCTGTTTCAGGTCAAGCTTTGTAGCAAGCTTTTCAACAAGCTCGCTGTTTAATTTATTGGTTTTTACATGGTGCTCATCGCGCAGGTAAGTTAAAAAATAAAGGATTTTTTTATGGGCGATGTTGGTATTATCTCGTTTTTCGTAATAAACCTGGCCTACAACATTCACAAAATCCAATGTAGAATTAGCGAGCGGCTCAATAACCGGGATAATGCGCTGCCTGCGTTTCATTTCAAAAAGCACAAAGATAATTAAGCTAAAAATGGTGATGTAATAAGCCCACTCCAGTGCAGGTTTATTTAAAAATACACGCATAAATGAGTCGGCATCTTCATCGCCCTGGCTATAATATTCGTCAAATATTACTTTTTTGGTGTTTTTTACGTACAATAAGGCTGTTGCCGCGTACGCAGCTCCCGAGGGTTTTAACAGGCTATAGTTGCTGAAGAATTTAGGATTGCAAATAAGATACAGTGATCCTTTGCCAAAAGTATATTTAATAAAATTTGCCTTATGGTTTATATTTTCGCCTAAAACAACAGCATGTAAGGTATCAAAATTGCTGAAGTATAAGTTCCCTATTCCTTTGTCAATTGTGTAATGTTTCGCCGGACTTAAGTATTTACTGGTAAAGTTTACAGGCATATCCCGGTTGGTTAGTTTATAATCTTCCTGGGTCGAGATGTGTAGATCATGTTCAAATATTGTCCCGAAGTATGCTGATGCTATAAAAACATCATTTCCTTGTTGTACGTACTTTTTAAGCTGCTTAAAATCAGGTTTTGCCAGATCCATTCCGGGGCAAATAATAATGTAGGATGCATTTTTTATGGAATCTTCGGCAATTACATTGTACAAAGGCTGTCTGTAAACCATTACTTCTGCTCTTGCGAAAACATCCTTAAGTCTGTTATACAAAATATAAGTACCAAATGGAGTTTTTTCCTTGTTACTTAAATTCTCGGTCCAGTCAATTACTTTTGGACGATTAATTTGTGCTATAATATAAATAACAAGCAATAGCCCGGCAACAATCAGGTATAATCTCAGGCTTTTCATTTCAGTTGTTTTTTAAAGTTTTGAAACAACTGGTTAATAGTGCCAAAAGTTTGTTGGTCAATTGTAAAATCGCCGTACCAAACGTATTCAAACTGGCGGGTAAGTACGCCAAATGTTTGTTTTTGGGTAACATCAGTTAATTCCGTGATATAAGCCGAGTTGGTTTTATCAATTTGCCACTTTATCAGGTTAGCATCGCTTAATTGCTTTAAGCATTTTAAATATAATAAACGTACTGCAAGTCGGTAATTATGCTGTGAAACGGCCTTTTCAATTTCATCATCAAAATTTATTTCATGAATATTTTCCAACAATTCGCTGTACGGCACCACAGTTTTCTTTGCATCAAACTGCCATAATTTAAACGGATCAACACCCAATCCTTTAAAAATAATGTAACCCAATAATGCAATTGCTAAACCCAAAAGCATATATTTTAAAACATACCCACTATATGGAATATCGTTAAACATGCCTGTTATTTTGTGCCATATCCAATGCCAAAAACGATCCCATAATGATGGCTGTCCGGCCAACTCATTGTCGGTATAATTAAAATCTTTTTGATTTCTGAAATCGTTTATTGCTGCTGCATTAAACTTCTTAACGGCCACATTCGATGTGTCTACCTGTATTTTAGCCGGTATTTTTTTTACAGCAGCCCATGCCGGGCTGGTAAAGAAAATGGTCAGCGTTAATATAATGATAACTACGGATACAAACCTTTGCATATTAATATTCCTCTGCAGGCAGTTCTGGCTTATCATCATCGCTTTTTCCTATTTGTGCTATTCTGTCAAGTAATCCTGTACCTTCTTTTTGTTCCGAAAGACTAAAATAACACATAGATATAGCTATAGCAGGTAAAACATAAGCAAGCGTCAATACATTTTTAAGTATGCTAAAAATGATGATAATGGGCAGGGTATAAACCTTGGTCGAAAAAAGCTTGCCGCCAACGGTAAAGATGGTTAGTGGAATTTCAGCAATCATACCAGTGATACCTACAATTAGCGACATGATAAATGTTACGCCAAATACCAGCCACCAATTGTCCTTAATTAGTCGGAAGCATTTATTAAATGCATAGCTAAAAGATGCATTTTCCATTACTATAATTGGAATTAATAGCGAATAAACAATTGACAAATAAATACCCGGAATAAGACAGAATACAAATCCTATGCACATTATTATGCCGGCTACTATGCCGCTGCCAATCACTCTGAAAAAATAATATTTAAAAAATCCCCATACCTCGGCTAAGGTTGGTGTGGTATTCTTATTTTGAAGATACACAGAAATGTAGCACAAAGTAACCAGGTGTACAAATACTTGTGTTAGTATAATAACAAAAGCGTTTATAAAAGCGCTAACAAAATAATTAAGACTTCTTGATTCTGATTCGTAAGAGTTGACGTTAAGTGAAAATACGTTGCTCATACCCAAATAGGTAAACACCGACGAAACGGTACCAATGATTATAAAAAAGCCGCATATAATTATCAGTGCCTTAAATAAGGGCTTAAAATTTTCTTTAAAAAAGGTAAATGAGTCGTTTATGGTTTGACCAAAGTCGCGGATTTTTCTTAACTCAATAGGTTGTTTCATTAAAGTTTAGGTTATTGTGATTGAATTTTTTGTTAAGGTTTTTTGGATATAATATTACATACCAAATTATAAATAATAGTGATAGTATTAAAATAATTAAGCTTAGCCAAACCGGCATTTCGGTATGTCTGGTAACAAAGCCCTCGAAAAAGGCCGCAGTTAGAAATATCGGGATCAGGCCAATTGCTATTTTGAGGCCGTCTTTGGCGCCGTTTTTTAATGATACTATTCGTTTATAAGTTTTTGGGAAAAGTAAACTATTGCCCAATACTAAGCCGGCGCCACCAGCCAGTATTATGCCAGATATCTCAAGCGTTCCGTGCAGCCATATAACCAGTATTGACTGCCAGCCTAAACCCTTGCTAAAAAAGTAGTATTGAAATGAGCCCATCATAATACCATTGTTCATCAATTGATAAATGCTACCTATCGAAAAAAATATTCCGAATACAAATGTTACCAGCTCAACTTTAATATTATTAAAAGCGATCATTAAAAACATCGATAACGAATCGCCTTGTTTATAAACGCCGAAAGGATCACCCTTGGCAATATTTTCATTGGTCATATTTACATAATCGTTACCCATTATTAAACGCACAAATGAATTGTCATATCGTGCAGAAAGTGCGCCCATCAGGCTAAATGTTATAAAAAACAAAAATGCATACAATAGCGGCCTTCGGTGTTTAAAAAAAGTAAGAGGCAGTTCATATTTCCAAAAAGTAACAAACCTGCTGGTTTTCTCTTTTTTATTTTTATAAATTGATTGATGAAAGGTTGCCGCCAACCCGTTTAAATACAATGTGGTTTTTGATTTTGGATAAAACGTTTTAGCGTATGCCAAATCATCAGTTATGCTGATAAATGATTCTGCAAGCTCATCCGGGCCGGTACCTTTCTGATTCTCATAATCCTTCCACCTTTGGGTATTTTGTTTTATAAAAAGAGCTTCGCGCATTTCGCTTTAATTTTTGTTTAAAATAATCACAAAAGTTTAATCTGCAACCAAAAAAATGCCAATAACAAATTTATATTTGTTAACGATGGAATTTATCACTGTACGTACAACTCAAAATATTGATATCGAATATGAGGTAGGCGGCCTTGGCGAAAGGATTTTGGCCTACCTGATTGATTTAGGTGTGTTTGTTGCCCTGGCAATCATTGGGGGGATTTTTGTAGCAAAGCTTTTTCCTGAAGGAGTGGTTCAAATATTTTTCATAGTATTAGGCATATTATTGCTTTTTTACGATTTGCTTTGCGAGGTTTTTTTAAACGGTCAAAGCGCAGGCAAAATAGTAATGAAGATAAGGGTGATAAGCATCGATGGCAATCGCCCAAAGTTCAGCCAATACCTTTTGCGATGGTTATTCAGAATTGTTGATTTTTCAGCCACATCATGGTTAGGAGGCTCGGTTTCAATTATTGTTACCGATAAAAGCCAGCGTATTGGTGATTTGGTGGCAGGAACCTCGGTTATTAGAACCAAACCCCGTACGCAGATGAATAATATAACCTTTGTGCCTACTGAGGATACTTACGAGCCTCTATTTTTACAGGTAAGCCAACTTCGCGACGAAGACATTGCATTGATATACGAAGTGATAGAAAGTTACTTTAAAACGGGTAGTAATATAGCCGTTTATAAAATGGCCGATCGGATAAGAGAGCTTTTGGCAATAAATTTACCACCAGATATGAACAGCATGCAATTTTTGCAAACGGTTATAAAAGATTACAGTCATATAACCGCCCAAACGTCGACTTTATAATGACCGTATAAGTTAAATAGTTTAATACCATAGCTCACTAATACTATGGTGCCGGTAAAAATAAACAGTGTTTTTTTAACTATGTTTTTTTGACTGTCGAGTTTGAAAAAACGATCGGCAACGCCGTAAGCAAAAAACAGAAGCAGGGGAATAGCAGGGGGATAAAGTAAAAAGCTTTTATGAAGGTTACCCCGTAAAAGTTCTAAAACGGAACGCTGAAACCCGCACCCGGGGCAATCGATCCCGGTTAAATATTTAAACGGGCAAGTGAGTAAATGATTTTGCAGCCAGTTAATAAATGCTAACCGGCTGCAAAATATATTTAACAGAAAACTGTTTAATAACATTAAACCTGTGGTGGATTATTGAATGGATCTTGATAATTGTCGGCACCAAATGGATTCTTTAACCCGCCGGGGCCAATGTATTGGTAGTTGCCAAAACCCAATAGCGGCCAAAAAATAAAGCCAAGTATAAATAAGCCAATGGTAAATCCTGCACCTTGGCCAAAACTTTTACTTAACAGATTAATGGTCCACACAATAAAAATAATATTAACGCAAGGAATCAGAAATAGAAATATCCACCAAACGGGTTTGCCTACAATTTCCAATAGCACAATCAGGTTATAGATAGGCACTATACAGGCCCAACCGGGTTTGCCGGCTTTAGTATAAACTTTCCATTGCCCAACTATTGAGATAACTGAGATAACTAAAATAGGAATAAGAAGCGCACTGAAGATAGCAAGTACTGCTGCTGCAGAACCTGCTGAATTTGGATCATAATCTTGCATTGTTTAAGGTTTTAAGTTTAAGTGATTTAATATTTAAATATGGAAAAAAATATCCAAATACCTGCAAAATGAAAAATTATTTAAAAATGAATAACCTCTTATTATCGTAATTTTGGCCCCGATGCAAAAGGAACAAATTTCTGTTTTTGATATGTTTAAGATCGGCATTGGCCCGTCAAGCTCACATACGCTTGGCCCATGGCGTGCCGCCCAGCAATTTGTGCAACTGCTTGAAGATAAGGGAGTATTGCAAATTGCGTTGGAGGTAAAAGTATTACTTTACGGCTCGCTTGCTAAAACAGGTAAGGGACACGGTACTGATATTGCTATTCTGTTAGGCTTAAGCGGAGATGATCCGGTTACGTTTGAAGTTGACCAGGTTGGGCCTAAAACGGAATATATCAAGACATCACGCAAACTGATGCTGGCAGGAAAAAAGGAAGTGCATTTTTTTGTGGACGACGATATGCTGTTCCTTTTTAACGAGAGTTTGCCCTTTCATCCTAACGCTGTAACTTTCCAGGCTTTTTTAAGCGATGGTACTGCTGTGTCCGAAACCTATTATTCAATAGGCGGTGGCTTTGTAGTATGCGAAGGCGGTCAAGGACAACAGAAGGCCGAAGTTGACTTACCCTTCCCAATAGAGACTGCCAATAACTTACTGCACTGGTGTATTAAAACAGGTCTCAAAATATCCGAAGTAGTAATGGAGAACGAGCTGGCCTGGCGCAGCGAAGAGGAAACCTTAATCGGTGTGCTAAATATTTTTAACGCTTTAAAAGAGTGCATATACCGCGGTTGCCATACCAAAGGCATACTACCCGGCGGCTTAAATGTGGCCCGGCGTGCAGCCAGCCTCAACAGTAAACTTATAGGTAACCAAACCTACAATAACTTTGACGAATGGATAGCCGCTATTCGCAATACCGGTAATAGTTTTAAAAATACGCTCGATTGGGTAAGCTGTTTCGCTTTGGCTGTCAATGAGGAAAATGCGTCTTTCGGCAGGGTGGTAACGGCTCCAACTAACGGAGCAGCGGGGGTAATACCGGCTGTACTGCAATATTACCTTGTTTTTTGCGATAGTTATACTGATGAACGCATCGTGCAGTTCTTACTTACCGCATCCGAGATTGGCAGCATATTTAAAAAAGGTGCCACCATATCGGCAGCTATGGGTGGTTGCCAGGCAGAGATTGGTGTCTCATCAGCCATGGCAGCAGCGGCGTTAACCGAGTGCCTGGGTGGTACCCAACGGCAGGTATTAATGGCCGCCGAAATTGCCATGGAGCACCACCTCGGTATGACTTGCGACCCTATAGGCGGCTTGGTACAAGTGCCGTGTATTGAGCGAAATACCATGGGTGCCATAAAAGCCATCACAGCATCACAACTGGCTCTGCAAACCAATCCCGACAACGCCAAAGTAAGTTTAGATGCCGTGGTAAAAACCATGTGGCAAACCGCACTGGATATGAACTCGAAATACAAAGAAACTTCGGATGGTGGATTGGCTATTAATATCCCGTTGAGTTTGCCGGAGTGTTAGTTTACTTCTTAAACAGCCTTTGATCGAACTCAAAAGGTTCGATCGCTATGATTTTTAATAATTCTGCATCGGGATGCAAGGGATTAATCAAATAGTTAAAATCGCCAGTAACCGTTGCCGACGGAACCTGTAAAATTAAACCCGCACGACTTTTTAAAAAATCGTCGCCAATGTATTGTGTAGCTTTTATAATGGGGTTTCTGTTCCAGTTTTGAGGCAAATCAGCAATGTTTAAAGGAGTGATCTTTAAATTACCTGATACTTCAATGAGTGTTATACAATAATTTATAGGGATAATACCAACAGGAACGTGAACCGCAACCTCAAGTACGGCAAGCGCCCTGGAGCCTGCCGTATATAAAGCAGGAATTCCTTTATTGTTCCACCTGCCGCCACTTATCTCGGCACCCCGCCCAGACAGGTCATTACTGTACGCCTCTTTGCTAAGCCGGTAAACAATCATGCAAAAATACCATGTTCAATGCGGCCAAGTTCATCGTAAACCATCGCAATGCCAAATTGAGTATCAAGCAGATCTTTAGGTTTAACACCGCCTAATGGCAGGCTTTTTGTATCCATCCAGGTATAAAAGTTTTCTTCGATACCAAAAACCTCAATGCCTTTTTTATACAGTAATTCGATAATTACAATTCTTTCTGCATATATCGGATCAAATGTTTTGTTCTGTTTTTTGTAACGCTGCATGGTGCGTTCAGAGAGATGAAGATATTCGGCCCACTCCTCTAATCCCAAGTGAATACGACCGGATAGCTCTGTAAAATGATAAAAAGATACACCTTCCCTAACCATAGTGGCAAGTTTCAGATCATCATAATCGTCAATAAATTGATATGGTTTTGACCCTTTCATTTTAATTCGTTAATTGTCAATAAATTTACGACAAGTGTCGGAAATAACCAAATTTATTTCTTCAACCTCACTTCTACCAAAGGCGCAAGCAATTTTACCCATTGCAAATACATCAATCCTGATGGATGCAAGCCATCAGGAGCAATTAATGATGGATCGGTTGCTGCCTCGCGAGATATCGCTGTAATATCAATATAATGAACTCCGGCCCGCAGACTTTCGACTTTGTTAATGGCGTTAAACTGATCAATCTCGGGGCCTATTATGCTATCTTGCCCATTAGCAAAAGGCGTTACGCCCCAATCGGGGATTGATAATACAAAAACCCGGCTTGCATCGCCATGGGCAAAATTAATAGCGGTGTTAAGCACCTGAGCAAACTTTATCTTATAGTCATCTTTACTTAAATGCCTGTATTGATCATTCACCCCAACTAACAGGGTAACTATGTCGAATTTTTTATCGGCGATGCCACTGTTGGCGATTGCGTTGATTAGTTCATCTGTTGTCCAGCCTGTTGTAGCTATAATGGTCGGTGGCTGCACGTTCAATCCCTGGTCGTTTAAAGCACTATAAAGCTGATACGGGAATGATTGCGACTCAGTTACAGCTTCGCCAATGGTATAGGAATCACCAAGGGCAAGGTAGTTAAGACTATTGGTGTTAGTAATCATGTGCTTAAGGGCTGCAGAGGTATTCGTCTTTGTTTGGGTCGATGTGCTTATTTTTTTGGCACATCCTGTTAAGGCGGTAAGTGTTATTAAAATGATCTGTAATGTTTTCATAATATCTCCATACCAAACAGTACGGAAATATGATGTTTTAAGATTTTTTTTACTTCATTTATATCTACTTCGTGCCCAAGTTCCCTTTGCATAGACGTTACGTCCTTATCATCAATACCGCAGGGAACAATGTTTTTAAAATAATCCAGCCGCGGGTTAACGTTAAACGCCAGCCCATGCATCGTTACCCATCGGCTGCAACGTACGCCCAGCGCACATATCTTGCGCGCCTTTTCGTTATCGGCATCAAACCAAACACCGGTATAGCCGGGGTAGCGGCCAGCTTGCAGGCCATAGTCGGCAAGGGTAAGTATTACGGCCTCTTCCAGCGTGCGCAGGTAAAGGTGTATATCGGTAAAAAAGTTATCCAGATCAAGTATCGGGTATGATACAATTTGCCCCGGGCCATGATAAGTAATATCGCCGCCACGGTTAATGGGATAATAAACTGCATTTTTTTCTTTTAGGCCCTGTTCATCTAACAACAAATGTTCGGGTTTGCCGCTTTTGCCCAGGGTATAAACGTGCGGATGCTCGCAAAATATTAAATAGTTGGGTGTTGGGGTAATTTCCTCCGACTCATCGCCTTCGGTGCCGATCTGGAGATTGCGCAATGCGATTTTTAAATTAACCGTTTCGGCAAAAATGGCTTCCTGTTTATCCCAGGCTTCCTTATAGTCAATCAACCCCCAATCCTGAAAAATTACTTTTTTATTTTTCATCTCATTAACCCTTTACATATCCAATCATATAATCCTGGTATTGCAGGTAGCCAACATCATACTTAATACTTACGTCGTCTTTTTTTAAATGTGCTTTAATATATCCATGTCCTTCAAAGTTAAAAGGTTCAAGCAAAATGTTATCAGCAAATGATACCTCTTTTTGGCCGTAACATTTATAAACTGCTTCTTTAGCGCACCAGCATACATATAGCTGATTTATTTTCTGAGCATCGTTTAAAAAGTCCAGCTCCTCGTTCCGCATAAATTTATGGGCAATGCGTTCCACCTTTTCTTTTACCTGCTCAATATCAATACCCACGGGCTCTTTACTAATCATCACCGCCGCATAATCAAAAGAGTGACTAAGGGAGATATGATAAGGCAAGTTTACCAGGTAAGGCTTGCCATGGGCATCAACCTTGCAGTCAATATATTCGTCGGTACGTAACATTTTACGCAGCAATACCCGCGTACCTAACCAGTGCAGGTTGCGTTTGCCAACCTTAAGTGTTTCGTAATGTGCCTTTTCATGCTCATCTAATTGCAGCTGGCTGTACAACTCGTCAGCCTGTTCTTCAATTTTCCAAATAGCAAATTCGGTATCATCATCAATTTGCTGTCTGTATGCTATGGCCATAATTGTAAAATTGTAGAGAGGATGACAAACTTATATCAAAATAACTTAAATTGTATCGCTTTTTAGCAATTATAAACCCAATCCTCAAAAAAATTACTGCATGCTAACTGAAAATCTTACCACTGCGCAGGTTAAGCTTTACCATCAGCAGGGTTACATCGTTATAAAAGGCTTTTGCAAGCCTGCCGAAGTGGATAAATTATACCGTACTGCGCTGGATGACAATGCGATGCGTAATAATGCATTAGACCTTAACGACCAAAGCGGCAAAAAGACCAGACTGTCGTTATGGTTTACACCCGGTAATGATGTCTTCGGCTATTTAACCCGTAGCGAGCGGATGATAAGCGCCGTAAAGCAATTGCTGGATGGTGATGCTCCGGTGTGTCATTTCCACTCCAAGCTGATGCAAAAGGAGCCTAAAGTCGGCGGCGCATGGGAGTGGCACCAGGACTATGGCTACTGGTACAAAAACCAGTTTATGTTTCCCGATGAATTGATAAGCGTAATGGTAGCCCTTACCGAAGCCAATAAAGCTAACGGTTGTTTGCAGGTGATAAAAGGATCGCATAAACTGGGCAGGGTAAACCACGGTTTTGCCGGCGAACAGGTTGGTGCCGATATGCAGATGGTTAACAACGCGCTAAAAACTATGGAGCTGGTATATGTTGAATTACAGCCCGGCGATGCGTTAATTTTCCATAGTAACTTGCTGCATCGGTCCGAGGCTAATTTGTCTGATCATCCGCGCTGGTCGGTAATATCATGTTATAATTTGCAAAGCAATTTGGCCTATAACGAAATATCAACCTCATATAAAATTCCGGTTGATGTAGTGCCTGATGCTGCTATACTGGAATGGGAAACGGAATCATTATCAAATACCGACTTTCTGAAGAAAGAAGATGATCCGGCTTTGAAATAAGTCGTTAGTCCTTAGCCAAAAGTCTTAAGTCAAAAGTTTTTATTTAATTTGGCTTGATGCTTGACGGACTTAGGACTACAGACTCAAGACCATAGAAAAACAACCAATAAATAAACAAATATGAACATAGCCATGTTAGGATCGGGTTTTATAGCCCGTTTTTATGCTGATGCTTTGGTAGCGCAGCGTGCAAAAGATAAGCTGATCAGCGTATACTCAAGGAATATCGAGAAATCAAAAAAATTTGCCGAAGACTATAAGCTTTCTTTTTATACCGATGATATGGAAGTGCTGGTAAACCGCCCCGATATCGATGCGGTAATTATATCGCTGCCCAATAATCTGCACGAAGCTGCCGTGGCCGCCTGCGCAAAAGCAAAAAAGCACGTGCTGTGTACCAAGCCGCTTGGCCGCAATGCTGCCGAGGCAAAACGCATGCTGGATATGGTTGAAGAAGCCGGCGTAATGGGAGGCTATCTGGAAGATCTGTGCTATACGCCAAAATTTCTTAAATCGATGAAAGCGGTGCAGGATGGTAGCATAGGTAAGGTACTTTGGGCAAAATCGCGCGAGGCGCACCCTGGTCCGCATAGCGATTGGTTTTGGGACAACGAGCAATCCGGTGGGGGAGCAATGGTTGATTTGGGTTGCCACTGTGTGGAGATTGCCCGTAACTACATTGGTAAAAATATTAGACCGGTTGAAGTAATGTGCTGGATGGCCACACAGGTACATCCTATAAAAGCCGAAGACAGCGCTATCGGCCTGATTAAATATGCCAACGGCGCTATGGGCCAGTTCGAGGTAAGCTGGTGTTTCCGCGGTGGTATGGATCTGCGTGACGAAGTAATGGGCACCGAAGGCACCATTTGGCTCAACAACTTTATGCGTACCGGTTTTGAAATGTTTAGCACCGGCAAAGGCGGCTACGTTGCCGAAAAAGCCGAAAGCAGCAGCGGATGGCTATTCCCAGTTGGTGATGAAGTGCATGAGCTGGGTTATACCAACATGTTTACCGATATGTTTAACGCCATCGAAAACAAAACCGAACCACTGGAAACTTTTTACGACGGCTACATAGTAAACGCCATATTGGATGCGGCGTACGCATCGGCCAAAACAGGCCGCTGGGAAACGGTACAAATTGAAGGATGGCGCGGCGACACCACTGAAGATTACGGCCCCAATACCCCATCGTACGATGATGATCACTACCTCATCAAAAAAGAGATTCTACCATCAGGGGAACATAAGCTTATATTAAAACACAAAGTTACCGGTGAAGTTACAGTGAGGGAAATAGGGTAGATATTCAAAAAATAACTCACCAACACGTCATTGCGAGGAGGAACGACGAAGCAACCTCTATGCTATACAGAGCGAATAGAAAGGTGTCAAATGTCTGAATCAGAATTTACAGAATTAACAGAATTTTAAAGCAGCATTTTGAAAATTCTAAAATTCTGTAAATTCTGATTCAGACAAAAGGGATTGCTCATAATAATGCCCGGTCAATCTTTTTCTTTCCACAATGTCCAAAAACATTTGTTGGCAATATGTTATTGCCGACGGGGGCAATATGTTATAATTTAGTCCCTCATTTTAAGCAGGGCCCATGATTTTATCAGACAAACGTATTCTCGAAGAAATAGAGAAAGGAAGTATCATTATTGAACCTTTCAGACCCGAATGTTTGGGCACCAACTCGTACGACGTGCACCTGGGCAAACACCTTGCCTGCTACCGAGATAGAGTGTTAGACGCTAAGTTGCATAACGAAATTATCAATTTCGAAATTCCCAAAGAAGGTTTTGTTCTACAGCCTAATACCTTATACCTGGGTGTTACCGTTGAATATACCGAAACGCACGAGCATGTGCCTTTTTTGGAAGGTAAATCGAGTACAGGCCGTTTGGGTATTGATATTCATGCTACGGCAGGCAAAGGAGATGTAGGCTTTTGCAATACCTGGACACTGGAAATCTCCTGCACTCAACCCGTTAAAATTTATCCCGGAATGCCCATTGGTCAGCTAATATATTTTGTGGTAGAAGGGGAGATAGAAACACTTTACAATACCAAAGACAACGCCAAATACAACACACCAAGCACCCGCCCGGTTGAAAGCATGATGTGGAAGAATGTGTTTTGAGAAGTCCGTAAAGTCTGGAAGTCGGGAAAGTCAGAAGTTAATAAGATGTTATTGAATAAAAAAGTCCCAAGCCTGTATCCCACAATTTAAGATAACAGACTCAGGACTTTATACTCCCGATTTAGTATTCAGGGCTTATTTTGCTACCCAGGCAGTACCATTGTTTTGGAAAGTAACTACTGTTGGAACGTCAGAACCTGTATAGTTAAGGTAAGTAACGTTGTAGTTTACATTGATTTTTGGTTTTGGGAAATCGGTAGTTAATACTAAGATTATAGCGTTGTCTAAATCGGCTGGTGCCCAGCTCGAGAAATCGCCGTATTTACCAACATCTGTTCTTTGAGCTGCAGTTCCGAAAGTTGAATTGCTTATCAATGTCAAATCAGCTTTTGAAAGCGTATAATATACGGTTGGATCTGGTATCCAGGTGCCGCCGCTTTTCAAAAATGCAAGGGTGTTGGTTGTTGTCGCAGTATTAACCCAGTTATTGCCATCAAATGTCAAAGGTAAAACTCTTTGAAAAGTTCCGCCACCGTAGTAGTTAAAGCTTACATATTCCACTTGTCCGTATTTAGCATTAGCGGAAACTAATGGATCGGCTTTTAAAAGCGCATTTAACAAGCTTGGTAAATTTGCATTGTTTGATGCTGTAAACTGATCATAACCACCCAAACCCAATGATGTATACTGAGCAGGGGTAACCATGTAAATTTGTTGCCATGCGCCATTTAAATACAAAAATGAAAATGTAGCTGTGGCAGTAGTTACGTTGTAATAGTTAAAAGTTAATACCGCTAATTGATTTGTAACCGGCGTTGGATACTTATAAGGTAACCAGCTTAGTACTTGTGCTATACTGAAATCGGTATATTTATTACCGGGTAGCAGTAAATAATCTGCGTTGGTAAGTGTGTAAGCAACATCTTTATAAACACTATCAGTCAGTTTAAAGTAAGGTGCCGATACTGTATAGGTTACATTAGCTGTTGAACCATTACCTAATTGCGGATCCCTTGCATTTAAAATGACAGGAATATAAGTGTTTGCATCCGTAGTATTATCAATTGTGAAACTACTGTGCGGATAATCTGTTGATGGCAGCAATCCGTAATCAGACTGTGACAGCGTAAGGTTCATTGCCTTTGTATAGGTTGCCGGAACCAGGTTGGGTTGCTTTTGGCAGGCCGTAAAAGCCAGCGCAAGCAATGCTAATAAATAATATATCTTTTTCATTTTAATGAATATTTTAAAGTACTGATTACTTAAAATTTAACTTTTAAACCGGTAGTGAATCTCCTGCCTAAGCCGTAATAAACATCTACACCTGATGCTTGTCCTTTGCCTAAATAATCTTCCGAATCAGCAATGTATTTAGTGTTTAACAGGTTGTTTACAGTACCAATAAGCTCGGCATTAAACCCAGCCATTTTAAATTTAAACACACCGTTTAAATCCCAGGTTACAAAGTTTGGAACAACATAGGGAGCCAGGTTAGGTGATGTGTAATTTTGGAATGGTACATACGAGGTATAATTGCCATAATAATTTACTATAACACCCAATTTTAGTTGTGGTACAATGTTAACCTCGGCAAAACCGGCAGCAGTAGTTTGGGCAATGTCACCAACTTTTTCACCTTTTAAATAAACCTCATTTACGGTCTTAACCGGTTTATCTTCCGAGTTAAATACGGTTACAGGCCCCGCATTGTTGGTGTAATAAAAATCACCCAAAGAAAGGCTGCCACCAATTGTTACGTCTTTAACAGGTCTGTATTTTAATTCAACCTCAGCACCCTGGTGCCTTTCGTCAACACCTGAAATGTTTGCGGTATATATTGCACTGGTTGTAGGATCAGAGTAAGCACTTGCAAAAGCCCTATCCATGTACGATGTTCTGTAAAGGTTTACTGTAGCGCTAAAAGCAGATGTTTTAAACTCATATCCTAATTCATAGCTGAATAGTTTTTCGGTTACAGCGCTTTTGTTTATCTGGTTGGTGTAATCTTCAAACACGTTGCCAAAATAAGGCGGTTTAGTTAAATAGCCAATGTTAGCAAATACGTTCATTTGGCTGTTTATATTATAGTTGGCACCGGCTTTTGCCTGGTAGGTGGTATAATGAACATACGGGCTGGTTTGTGCCGGATCGCTGTTCAGGTAGTTAAAGTAATCTGTTCTTTTATCGCCATTTTCTGATCCCGATACGGTTACAAAAGCGGTAAAATTTTTCTTTGAATATTCTGCTTGCGCAAATGCACCTCCTGATTCAACATAGTCTCTGTTGTTGAAATATATTTTGCTACCAACAATAGCTCTGTCTACAGGGTTATTTATATCACCTTGTGCTGTTCCGAGAGCCTGCACTCCGCTATAATTGAACTGCACATAATCAGCACCTAATAAGTTGCTAACTTGTTCGTAATGATCGCCATAATAATATCTTAAGTCGATACCTGCTGATAGATCAATGTATTTACCAATAGTAGTTTTATAGGTACTTCTTAAGCCGTACCAGTTGGTAGTGCTATGTGAGTCAACACCATAAGTAAGCGCCGAGCCGTCAGGATTTGCTGCATTGGCAGTCTGTAAAGCGTCAAAATTAATAGGTGTATAAAAATTACCCATTCTTGGTAACGAACTGATGGCCGCAGAAGAGGTTCCGGTATAAATATTACCACCGCCGCCGTTTCCAAACAATGCATAAACAACTGTAGATAAGCTCGATTTGTCATTTATCGCCCAGTCATGGTTAATAGATAACATCGGCTCACTGTAGAAATTGTTATACAGATTAACCTGTTTGCCGTTTTCAACTCCTAAATATGGATTCCACCTGATGCCTTGTGGCGCTTGTTGGTAATCTGCAATCGGCTGTTCTGACCGCTGTCCGTGAGTTTGATTTGCACCAATTAAGTTAAATGATATGGTTTGATTTGGGGTCAAAATCTTTGAAAGGTTAAAGAAATAGTTATACCCTAAAAAGTTTAATCCATCGGCGTTACCGTCGCCTTGAGTTCTGCTGCCCTGAAAAGTTGCCGCCCATCCGTTAGCGTTTAAGCCGGTTGATATTAATATACCAGTTTTTTCATAACCATCGCTGCCAATGGTTTGTGAAACATAACCACCTTGCTGCATATCAGTGCTGCGGGTAGTAATATTTACAGTACCACCAAATGATGGAATAATAATTTTTGACGCACCTAAACCACGTTGTACCTGTATTGAACTTGCAACGTCAGTAATACCCGAAAAATCAGACCAATAAAGCGTTCCGGTTTCAGGATCATTAACAGGGATACCATTTACGGTAAAGGCAACGTTGCCATTACCGGCCTTGCTTGAAAAACCACGTATGCTTATGCGCGAATCGCCATAGCCACCGTCTTGCGCGGTAAACATAACACCCGGTATACTTTTTAAAAGTTCGGGAATGTCACTTGCACCAATATGTTCTTCTATAAACTGGGGGCTGATGGTGGTAACGGCAACTGGAGTTTTACGGTCAATTGCAATATCACCGTTTACAACAACTTCGCTCATACCGGTTGCGGCTGATTTTAAGCCGATTTCACCTAATTTGGTCTCGCCTTTTATCTCAATTTCTTTGGTAACATAGCCGATGTAGATAATTACCAATACAGGGTTCTCTGCATTGCCGGTGTTAAGTTTAAAGCTGCCGTCTAATCCCGCTGAAGCAGCAATGCTTGTCCCTTTTATAGAAACCGAAGCACCTGTAAGCGGTTCTTTAGTATCGGCATCAACAATTTTACCGGTAATAACTCCTTGTGCAATAATTGAAGTACCAACTTTAACAACACCAGCTTGTTTGTCTTTTAAAACAATGGTATGACCTACAATAGCGTAAGTAAGCGGTTGGTTTTTAAAAACCTGTGCAAGCGCTTTGTCTAATGTAGTGTTTTTAAGGTCGATGGTTACTTTGCTGCTTTTGGCAAGTAATTCTGTTTGCATAAAAACATCATAGCCGCTTTGCTGCTCAATTTTATTTAAAACAGTTTCGAGGTTAGCGTTCTTTTCGCTGATGCTGATGCTCTGGCTAAAGCTTTTTGCGCTTAGGTGCAGGCATGCTGCAAATAATAAAATAGTAACTAATTTAATCCGCATCATTAATTTTCTTTTAGTTTCCGGGCTCATCCGGTTAAAACAATTGATAATCGGTTTTAATTTATTTACCCGCCTGTTTAAATCGGGCGTGGAAAATGTAGAAAAATCCATAAGTTTGTTTGGGTTGTTAAGTAAAAAAGTGTATCGTGAATATTATTTTTTTAATAGATCGGCCTGTTTATTCATTCGCCGGAGGTGTTCGCAGCACTTTCGGTTTTTTGTTTAAGGGCCAATCACGTTTTACCGGCCTTGCCGGCAATCCATTATCTTTTCTTATGATTTTACGATAATCTTCCTCCCGTTAATGGTAAAGTTTAAGCCGCTTGTTTTTAATATCAGGAATACCTGCGATACAGGTACATTTCTTGAAATACGCCCCAGATAGTGTTTTACAGGTACCTGTCCCTGGTATTCAACATCCACATCATACCAGCGGGAAAGCTGGCGCATAATGGTTTGCAGATCGGCATCATGAAACATAAATTTGCCGTTTTTCCAGGCAACCGCCTCATCCACATCAGCATCATGAATAACATTTATAGCTACGGCTGAGTTTACTGCCTGTTCGCCGGGTGTAAGTTTTGCTAATAATTTGCCCGCACTGCTGTTTACTTTAACGCTGCCTTCCAACAATGTTGTTCTAACTGCTTTTTCGTCGTAATAACTGTTTACATTAAAATGTGTGCCCAAAACTTCAACGGTTTGCGTAGCGCTTTTTACAAAAAATGGTTTTCCGGCATTTTTCGCAACTTCAAAGTAAGCTTCGCCCGTTAATTCAACGCGACGATCAGCACCACTAAAAACGGTTGGGTATTTTAATGACGAAGCGGCATTGAGCCAAACCTTAGTACCATCAGGCAAAACAACCTCGTATTGGCCACCTCTTGGCGTAATAATAGAGTTAAAAACGATAGCAGCAGACGCAATTTGATCTGTTGCCGGGGCATTGCCATTATTACTATATACTATTTGCCCGCTTTGTGTTTTACTGATGGATACATTTTGTTGCTCAGCAATTTTGCCATGTTTAGCATTGTCCAAAACAATTTTTGAGCCATTGGCCAGCATCAAAATAGCCTTGTTACCACCCGGCATCAAATCAGCGGGACGGGAGGCCAAAGGCTTACGATCTTCTTTTTTATGCAGTACGCGGTTAAGGGTAATGGCAGCGGTTAGTAGTAAAAATGTTGCAGCGGCGTAAGGCAAAAGTCGCCTTGCAAGTTGTTTTTTAGGTGTTGCTTTAAACCCCGTTTTTTTAACAATATTTTGCCATGCGTCTGCTTTATTTGTTTCCGAATAAACATCAAGCTGAACGTTGATATTTGCCGGATCGGTTAGTTTTTCAAATAATTCGAGGTTGTGCAAATCCGATTGGAGCCATAGCTCCAATTCGTCTTTTTCGTTGTCAGTTAATTTATCTTGCAAATATTTTGCAATAAGCTCCCCTTGTTTAAAAGCAGGTTGGTAATTATCCATTGATGCCCATTTCGTAATAAAGACACCCATACATTTAAATAGGATAACGGAAATGAAAGTTTTTTTGAAAAAAAGTGGGAATAGTTTGTTTTATACAAAAAGCCCGACCGCAAACACCATCAGCAGAACAAACATTTCGGGTACCAGTTGGCCGCGCAAGAGTTGAAGCGCTTTCTGTTTTTGTTTTTTTACGGTATTTACCGACATTTCCAGCTCGTCGGCAATCTCCTGGTTCTTTTTGCCTTCCAGGTAACCTAAAACAGATACCGAGCGGTAATTATCAGGTAATGCCTGTATGGCGGCGTGTAGTTCGGCAATAATTTCGGCGTTAATAATGGCATCAATTATGGGTTGCTCTTCGGGCTCGGCAGTGCCATGCAGTTGGATATAACCTTCAACCACTTTAGTATGACGAATGCAATTGAGACTGGCATTGCGCACCGTACTGTACAAAAAGTTTTTAACGGCTATTTTATTAGCCATTACCGTTTCTTTTTGATCCCAATATTTGATGAATGCCTCCTGTACAATATCTTCCGCCTGCTCTTTATCCTTTACAAATTGATACGAAAAATAAACAAGCCGGTTATAGTATTCATTAAAAAGCACATCAAAACCCACCGCATCCGATCGCTCGTCTGGGTGTTTCCGGGACGTAAATATGCCAGTTACTATGCTCACTATAATATGGAATGAAAATTAATTAATAACAGCCTTTTAAAAAGTGCTTTCTGATCCCTCTTCAGGATTTCTCCAAAATTGAGGTATCTATGTTGTGTTTTGATTAACTCCCCGTTAACAAATCGATAATATTGACTATCGTTTTTGTTACAAAACCAAATTATAATGGAATTTCTTTTTCTTTATAAAAAAAGTAAAAATTATTCAATTTTTATAATGTTTTGGCAATTATTATGAATATAAAATTGCATTATTTTTAAAATAAGCACTTTTTCATTTATACTAGAAATATAAATAATACGATTATTGCACACTGAAGGACAAATCGGCAAAAATTGGCGGGTTAACTAATTTAGTCTATAGAAAAAGTGTATTTTATCATTATAATAAATTTTTATTTAATATTGATTTGATGCTTTTGATATTTTTATAACAAAAAATATTCAAAACGCACACCTAACATACTTGTTACCTAAGCTGTTGCGGCCTTTATTTAACTTAGATTTTTATTTAACCTATGAATTACAAACGGATAACCGCAGCCCTGTTAGTTATTGGCAGTATAATTATTATATCGGCATTTGTTGTGCCTGCTGATGATCCGGTGAGTCGTATAATTGCACAGTTAGATAAATGGGCCACAACCCATCCGCAGGAAAAAGTTTACCTGCAGTTAGATAAACCTTATTATGCCATTGGCGATGACATTTGGTTTAAGGCTTATGTTACCACAGGCAATCACCAGCTTTCGGCTATTAGCGGGGTATTAAATGTTGAATTAATTGATGACCGCGATTCGGTAAAAGAAAGCCTCAAGCTACCAATGATAAGTGGTTTAACCTGGGGCGACTTCGCGCTGCCTGATACACTTAAAGAAGGTAATTACCGGATCAGGGCTTATACCAACTGGATGCGTAATGCCGGCGATGAATATTTTTTTGATAAACCTATTACCGTTAGCAATTCAATCACCAATAATGTTTTTACCAATACCACCTACACTTATAATAATCAAAACAAACAGCAGCAGGTAAGTGCAGTTATAAAGTACACCGATTTAAATGGTAGCCCTTATATTAACTCCCCGGTAAATTACCTGGTGCAGGTGAAGGCTCAAACAGTTTTTAAAGGGAAAGGGCAAACAGATGCAAGCGGTAACTTACATATCAGTTTTATGAGCCCCGCAGGCAGCGAAAGCGCATCAGGCAGAATAATTACTAATTTGAAGTTGGATAAAAGGACTGTTCAAAAGTCAGTTTTAATAAAGGCGGTATCGGCCAATGTGGATGTGCAATTTTTCCCTGAAGGAGGTAGCCTGGTATACGGCAATAGTACACGGGTGGCCTTTAAAGCAGTAGGTGCGGACGGCCTTGGCGCCGATATAAAAGGAGTAGTTACCGATAACGATAACAAACAGATTGCTACGTTTAGTAGTGCCCATTTGGGGATGGGGGTATTTGATTTTGATCCACAAAGCGGTAAAACCTACAAAGCACAAATCACTTATGCCGATGGTTCGGTAAATATGGTTGATTTGCCAGCGGCAACCAATAGTGGATATTCATTAAGTATCAATAATGCAGGCGATGATAAGATCAGCATAAAAATAAATCCCGGATCGGATGTTGAAACAAGCAACGCGCCAACCGGGTTGCTTGGTTTGATAGCGCAAAGCGGAGGGGTTGTGTATTACGCTGGTAAAAGCAAACCCGGCAGTAAATCGTTTACCACGGTGCTTCCTAAAAATAGGTTTCCTACAGGTATAGTGCAGTTTACCTTATTCAGTTCAACAGGCGAACCGTTGAATGAGCGCCTTGTGTTTATTCAAAACCACGATCAGCTTAAATTAGATGTGAACACCGGAAAACAAAATTACGCCACAAGGGAAAAAGTGAAGATCAGTTTGAACGCAAAAGACAAGGATAATCAGCCTGTAACGGGCAGTTTTTCGGTATCGGTAGCTGATGAAACAAAGGTGCCTGTGGATGAGGCGGGTGAAAATTCTATCTTCTCAAACCTGTTGCTTACCTCTGATTTGAAAGGATATATTGAACAGCCCGGTTATTATTTTGCCGCCGATGATGCAAAAACAAAAGCCGATCTGGATGTGCTAATGCTTACGCAAGGCTACCATCGTTTTGAATGGAAACAGGTAATGGAAGATAACTTTGCACCTATACCTTATGCAGCAGAAAAAACACTTCAAATATCGGGACATGTAAAAACCCTTGGCGGCAAGCCTGTTCCAAATGGCAAAGTAACGCTGTTTACCTCACAAGGTGGTTTATTTATGCTGGATACAGTGACAGACAATGAGGGACGCTTTGTTTTTAATAAACTGATATTTAGGGATAGCGTAAGATTTTTGCTACAGGGCCGCAATGCTAAAAACCGCAAAAACCTAAAAGTTGATGTTGATAATAAAGCAATGCAGCAGGTTGCCAAAAATAATAATGGGCCGGCCTTTATGGTAAATTTCGATGGAGGATTGTCGCCTTTTTTACTAAACAGCAAGGCAAACTACAACGAGCAGGTAAAATATGGCATTGCTAATCGTTCAATTTTATTAACTGAGGTAGTAATAAAAGATAAAAGGGAACAGCCAATAAAAAATTCATCAAACCTTAATGGCCCCGGTAATGCCGATCAGGTTATAAAAGCCAGTGACCTGGCGTTAGGGGGATGCGCTAATATTGCAGATTGCCTGCAGGGGCGATTGTTGGGCGTAGTTTTTCGAGACGGAATGCCATATCTAACAAGAAGCTTAAACAATCCTATGCAAATAATAATTGACGGTATTACTGTTACCTCTGATATATTAACCAATATAAATGCTACTGATGTAGAAAACATTGAGGTTTTGCGTTCAATTATGTACACTTCCATTTATGGAGGTAAAGGTAGTGGTGGCGTACTTATAATAACGATGAAAACCGGTGGTGCCAATTATGGCTATAAACAGTATGCCCCTGATATTATTACCTTTATACCCAAGGGATACAGCAAAGTACGTGAGTTTTATTCGCCGCAATATGATAATCCCAAAACCAATGCTCAGATTGCCGATCTGCGCAGCACCATTTACTGGAAACCCAATATAGTTACTGATAAAACCGGCAATGCTACATTTGAATACTTTAATGCTGATGCAAAAGGGACCTATCGCGTAGTAATTGAAGGAATTGACGCCGATGGTAATTTAGGCAGGCAGGTATACCGCTATAAAGTTGAATAGGAGAAATTAGAGATTAGTGGTTGGAGGTTAGTTTTTTTAATGGTACAGGCTCTTTTCTACAGCGGTGCGTTTTAAACCCATCGCTATACTTCGTAAATTTTATAAAAATGAAAAAAAATGTAAAATATATTAAACCTTTTAAAAAAACGTTGTTCTAATATATATAACCAACAACATTGTTTATGAAAAAAATCTTATCTATCCTTGGTTGCATTATTGTTTTATTTGCAGCATCATCATGTACTAAGCAGTACATAACGCCTAATCCAAATCAAACTATTTCATTTACTGTTCCGCAGAGTGCCTGGGCTTCAACAGACGGTGGTAAAACATTTTCAGCTGTGCTGAATACACCCGAAATCGACACCTACTTTACTAACCATGGTGGGGTGTTGGTTTATTTTTCGTTTACCAACGGTGTTTATGAGCAGGTGCCCGAAACTTACCAGGGTATATCATACAGCTACACCTATAATCAGGGAAGTCTGGCCTTATATGCGCAGGCATCTGACGGTGTATCTGTCATTCAGGCTCCGGCAACCTCAATAGTTAAGCTGGTACTGGTGCCGTCTAATTAATTGTTTAGAAGTTTCTAAGTGGAAATGTCATTGCGAGGTACGAAGCAATCGCGAACTATGCAAGTTCGCCCTGTAAAGTTCGCGATTGCCACGTTCGTTCCTCACTCGCAATGACAGCGCTTTTACTAATAACCATAAAATATAATGGCTCTGCAGATATTATTTGCAGAGCCATTTTTCTTGTATAAAGAGTATCTTTCGATCTTTGGGTTAAAGCTAACTAACCTCTAAACTCCGATCTCTAACCTCTCAAACACCTACTTCTCCATTTGCTCAATAACAGCTTGTGTAACGCCTGTGAAGGAGAAACCACCGTCATGGAACAGGTTTTGCATGGTAACCATTTTAGTTAAATCAGAGAATAGTGAAACACAATAATCGGCACACTGATCGGCACTTGCATTACCAAGCGGGCTCATTTTTTCGGCGTAATTGATAAAACCGTCAAAGCCTTTAACGCCAGATCCGGCTGTGGTGCGGGTTGGGGATTGCGATACTGTATTAACACGTACGTGTTTTTTAGCACCATAATAATAACCAAAGCTGCGTGCTATGCTTTCCAAATACGCCTTGTTATCAGCCATATCATTATAATCAGGGAATACGCGTTGGGAGGCAATGTAAGTTAGGGCCAATACTGATCCCCACTCGTTAATAGCATCCATTTTCATTGCGGTAGCTAACACGCGGTGTAAGCTTAATGCAGATATATCAAGACCTTTATGCGTAAAATCGTAATTGTTTTCGGTATAGCCTAAGCCTTTGCGCATGTTAACACTCATGCCAATAGAATGCAGTATAAAATCAACGCCACCACCAAAATGCTCCTGCGATTTGGTGAACAGGTTGGTAAGGTCATCATTGTTGGTAACGTCAGCACCAATTACCGGGGCATTGCATTGTTCGGCAAGTTTATTTAATTCGCCCATACGTAAGGCGATAGGGGCGTTGCTCAAAATAATTTCAGCACCTTCTTCTACGGCACGTTGTGCTACTTTCCAGGCTATGGATTGCTCATTTAGCGCACCAAAAATAATCCCTTTTTTACCTTTTAATAAGTTGTAAGCCATGTTTAAAGTTTGTTAATGGAGGTGTAAAGTTATAAAATTAGTTTGCAGTTTGTAATAGGCCGTTTGCTTTAGTATTTTATAAAAAAAACTGCAAACCGTGCGCTGTTTTACTACTAACTGCCCAACAACTCCCTCGCATTCTGCAAAGCACTTTCGCCGGGCTTATCACCGCTTAGCATTTTGGCAATTTCCAGCACGCGTTCGGGTTTATCCAGTTGTTTAATGCGGGTATAGGTGGTTGCTGCGGTGTCGTCCTTATAAACAAAATAGTGGTTTTGCCCTTTGCTGGCAATTTGGGGTAGGTGAGTTATAGTAATCACTTGTAAATTATCAGCTAGTCGTTCCATTATCTGACCAACTTTATTGGCCACTTCGCCCGAAACTCCGGTATCTATCTCATCAAAAATAATAGTCGGCAATGCAGTGTTTTGGGCAATTAACGATTTAATGCTCAGCATCAACCTCGAAAGCTCACCACCCGATGCTACTTTGCTCATTTCGGACAGTGCATGCCCTTTATTGGCGGTAAATAAAAAGCGAACCTCATCAATCCCGTTTTTGGTAAGGACCTCAAGGCTTTCGGACTTTCGGACTTCCTGACTTTCGGACTTCCTAACCACCTGTTCTATTTTTAAATTAGAATTCTCCATCCCCATTTCGGCAAGTGTTTGCAATACCGAAGTCTCAATAATTGGAATAGCTTTTTTACGGTTGGCCGAAAGCTGGTCCGCCAATTTTTCTAATTCTTTTTTGTCGATTTCAAGCTTAAGCTTTAATTTATCAATGGCTTCATCACCAAAAACAGCCTGCTGTATTTTGCCGGATAATTCATCCTGTAGTTGCAGCAGTTCGGCATTGGTGTTTACCTTGTGTTTTTTTTGCAGAATATAAATCAAACTTAAACGGACATTCACCTCTTCGGCACGGGCGTCGTCGGTTTGTGTACGCTGTTCAATGTTTTCTATTTCGGCAGCAATATCTTTTAACTCAATAAGCGTGCTGTTTAACCGCTGGTGCAGGTCCGCAATTTGAGGATTAAATTTTTCGAGTGTAGAAAGCTGATGACCCGCTTCGCGCAGTTGAATTATGGCGGCAGTTTCGCCCTCCTGCATCAAGTAAAAAGCGGCAAGTAGGTTCCGTTTTATTTCGCCTGCATTGTTAAGGGCGTATAATTCCTGTTCCAGTAATTCCTGCTCATCAGCTTGCAAGTTTGCTTTCTCAAGTTCATCAAACTGAAACTGAAAATAATCCAGATCAGCTTTTGCCTTGTCGCTATCATCAATCAGATGTTGTAATTTGGACGTTGCCTTTTTGTACGATCTGAATTTTTCGCGGTATTCATTCAACACATCATCATGTTTAGCAACAGCATCAACTACCAGTAGTTGAAACTCTGGATCATTGATCTCCAGTGTAGCATGTTGCGAATGGATGTCGATCAACTTTTCGCCCAAAGCCTTAAGCGCGGTTAAATTTACCGGGGTATCATTCACAAAAGCCCGCGATTTGCCATCAGCCGAGATCTCGCGCCTTAAAACGGTTTCAGCTTCATAATCGAGATCGTTTTCTTCAAAAAAATGTTTTAAATGAAACGCGCCTATCTTAAACGAGCCTTCTATTACACATTTTTTTTGCTGATTAAAGAAATAGCGGCTCTCGGCCCGCTGACCTAAAATAAGCGAGAGCGCTCCTAAAATGATGGATTTACCGGCACCCGTTTCGCCGGTGAGTATATTTAACCCGCTGCCGAAACTAATTTCAAGATTATCAATTAAGGCGTAATTGCTGATGCTGAGCTTTTGAAGCATAAAAAAAGTATCCCCTGTTTGGAGGATACTAAATTACGATTTTATGTTAGAGGTTAGCGGTTGGAGATTAGAGATTAGTTCAATTTTTTTATAGAACAACCCAGGCAAACGCTAACCTCATGGTATTTATTAGTTTACTGGAGCTGCCGGAGCAACAGGTGGAACAGGCGGAGCTACCGGAATAACGGGAAGTACAGCCGGTGCCACCGGAATAACCGGAGCTGTTACCTCTGGTGCTTCAGGAGCTTCGGGTGCTTCTGGTTTTTCAACATCGTCGTTATAGTTAAAATTATAGCTAAAGCTCATCTTTTTCAACTGGCTTATGTATTTTCTGTAATCGGGGCTATTAATGTAAGCGTTTAATTTGCTTACAGCCTGATTCAGCAATGCCTGTTCTTTTTTAATGTCAGGATTATTTTGATAGGTGTTCATTTGCTTCGCCAGCTGATCCATTTCTTTTTGCTGCTCCTTAATCTGCGGATTAGCATAAGCTTTATTCAGGCTGTCACCTAATACCTGCATTCTTTTGTTTTGTGCTTTAAACTCTGGTGTTTCGTAACGGGCGCTTACCTGTTTGCCCATTTCTTCTAATTCTTTCTGTTGTAATTTAATATCAGCAGGGATATGGGTATCCAGTTCGGCCTGATACTTTTTGTAATTTTCGTCCCTGTCATCACCATAATTCATCTCTTCCGGAATTCCGTATTTCTTTTTCAAGGAGTTGTTCAGCTTCTTAAACTCTGGTGTGCTGTAATAGGCGCCTATTTTTTTGCCCTTTTCGCCCATTTGTGCGGTAAGGTCGTTTAGTTTATCGTTATTACCATAGTTTTTTGAGAATTCGCCACCCGCCTGGCTCAGTTCTTCCTGCAATCTTTTTAATTCCGGGCGGCCATAAAACTCCTGCATTTCTTTCCCTTTTTCTTCAAGCTGGCGTTGCGTTGTCTTAAACGTTTCGCTGTTATAGTATTTGTTTAACGCTTCAGAGTGCTTTTGTACATCGGCGCTCAATGCTTCCAGCTTTTTATCGTCGCCTTGCTGAGCATTGGTAACGCTATGGCTGGTATGATAAACTTTTTTGGTTACGTGCTTTTGCACATGCACCGTACTTTTAGTAGCGGTTTTATGTACAGTATCGGTAAGCAAATTGCTAATTACAGGGCTAATAGCTTTTACAGATATTTTGCCTTCTGCAATTTCGGGATTAAGGAGGGTTACAAGAGCGGTCCCAATGGTTAATATAAGCGTGGCCAGCAGTGCCGGGCGCAGGCTTGGTGTTGTTTTTTTAGTTTTCATAATGCGTTCTATTCTGTTTAGTAATTGATATTTTTTTCCGGTGGCCGCCATGGCCAGCCTGAAGTCGTTTTCGCGGGTTTGTTCTAATTTAAATAATGCTTTTGCGTAAATAAGCGGGCTTGCCGTAGCGCTGATCACCAGGTCGTCGCAGCAGTTTTCACGTTCCTCATTTATCAGTCTGTTTATTAACAAGGTGCAAGGATTAAAAAACAGGATGATTGAAATTACTTGCTGTAGCAGGTTAACCAGGTAATCGTTACGTTTAATATGTGCAAGCTCATGCAATAAAATAGCCTCAATTTCTTCTGTAGATAGATAGGATGATAACGTAAACGGCAACAGAATAACGGGTTTAAAATAACCTACCATGCAGGGCACATCAATCAATTTGCTTAATCCTATTTTTACTTTGCTGCTGATATTTAGTGTAGTACTAAATTTATTTACCGCGTGTTGCAGCGCTATATCAATACTCATGGTTTGTTTTATAGCGTTTATTTTTTTGCGTGCCAGTACCAGCCGACCGCTATTAAAAAGCAAACCAGTAATGTATAACAGGGTGATGTATGGCAGATATCCTTCAATACTATAATAATAGCGAATGCTTTGATCGTTAAACTGGCTGATGCCTGCCGGCAGATTAAGCAATATAGGCGCAGCAGATAATTTTGCGGGCACCACAGCAAGCCAGTTATAAATATTAATTTCGTTTACAAGCGTATAAATAAACCAGCCGGTTATAGCCACCAGGCTTGATACGGCCAACCAGTATTTTGTTGACGATTCCACGCGTCCCGCAAACATTAAGGCCAACCTCAGCATAAAATAAACGAGCAGCCCCTGCCATAACGAATGGATGATGGTGATGCCCAAAACCTGGCTGATATTATACAATATGTTTTCCATAGTGTTAAAATTTCTAATGTCTTAACTGATAATTTTAATTCTTATCCCTACATCCAACCTCTAATCATTAACCCCCAAACTGATCAAGGTAATTTTTAATGGCATCGATCTCGTCCTTTGATGCCCGGTGATGTCCAAGTGCCTGTATCACCAAATCGGCGGTTGAACCTTTAAATACGGTTGATATAATTTTATCAAGTGCAGTTTGCTGTGCCTGCTCGCGGGTGATTACTGCTTTATATAGGTGTGTTTTGGCGGTTGTATCGCGCTCTACCAATCCTTTTTCATGCATTATCTGCATTAGTTTTAAGGTGGTGGTATAACCGGCATCCTTGTTTTTTGCCAATTCTTCGTGTACATCACGAACGGTACATTGACCCCTTTTCCAGATCACCTGTAAGATCTCCAGTTCGCTTTCTGTTGGTTTTACTTCCATGTTTTATATTATACGAATTCCTTCGTACAAATATGTACGATTGTTTTCGTATTTGCAAATTAATTTATTGTTTTTTTTTAAAAGACGCTGCGAAACCGAAGAATGTTGCAGCAGAATAGAGAAAACTTAAAGCGGGAAAATAGCCTATTGAAGTATAATTATCGACAGTTGATAAGCAAAATCAACGTAATCAAGCAAATCAAAAGAAATCAACGGTCAATTTTTCTGCAACGTTTGATATTTAAGTCCATTAGCCGGATCAATCTGCCCTAATATCGTTACGGCTTGTACTTTATCCTGCTGATCGGCTTTGCTTAATACGGCTACCAATTCATCACACTTGGCAGTAAAAAATACCAACGGCAGCATTGATCCAAGGCGCTGCCTGTCAATCTGAGAAATTGAGGGAAGCAATGCAACTATGGCTTTACGCCCTTTTGAAGGATTATCAGCCATCACGTCAAGGCCGTTGCGGTGATAATCATACGCAAAACTGCGCAGTTGCGAATACAGTTTATTATTAAGATTTTCGGCCAGCCAATACCTGTTTACCGCGCCGTCAAAAGCTTTCCAGCCTTTGCTGCCGCCGGTTTGCGCATTAATAACAACATTTTGCGCACTCTGAAAATACACCGAACCTCCAAATCTCGAAAAACTATCATAGTCCATCCCTACAATAATGTACGCATAAAACGCCATAATTGAACTTAGGTTGCTCTGGTAATTTTGATCGGTAAAGTCAATAGTCTGGCCTTCGGTATAGGTAAAGTCAATGTCCTTATCCAACAAATTAAGCAGGGTAGAGGTATAGGTTGAGTTATAAACCGGTCTCGACGATTGTACCTGTAGCTCGCCGGTAAAGCTACTGCTGCCATCCCAGGCGGTAATATTCAGTATAAAATTGCAATCAATGCGTTCCTGCGGCAAAATGTTATCAGCACTCCATTTACGGCCATTAATAAAATCTTTCATAGCCGTTTCCAGTGTCTGAAAAATACGCTTATTGGTTGATTGTATTTTGGGCGAAAGAATTTGTACCCTCGCATTCAGATCCTGCGCCACAGCGGTAACACTCAATAACGCAAATAAAATATACAAGGCAAATGCTTTCATCCTTTTATCAGTTCAATAACTTTTTTACAGATATCACGGGCAACTTCGTTTTTGTTTTTAAGCTCATAAACGGTCTTGCGCAGGTTTTTATCAATGATGGTTATTTTATTGGTATCACCCTTAAAACCGGCACCCTCGTCATTTAACGAATTTAGTACAATAAAATCCAAATTTTTCTTTTGTAGCTTTTCAATAGCGTTTTTTTCTTCGTCATTGGTTTCCAGTGCAAAGCCGGCTAATATTTGTGACCCGGTTTTTTGTGCGCCAAGCTGGCTCAAAATATCCGTGGTCTTTTTTAGTTCGATATTAAACGTACTTTCCTGCTTTTTTATCTTTTGCGGTGATACGGTGGCCGGCGTATAGTCGGCCACAGCGGCGCTCATAATGCAGGCATTTGAGTTTTTAAAATGAACGATGCAGGCATCCAGCATCTCGGCAGCGGTAACCACATCAATACGTTTAATAGTACTATGTTTAGTTATTTGTGCCGATGGTCCGGCAATAAGGGTAACGTCGGCACCCAGCGAAGCTAATTCATCAGCAATAGCAAATCCCATTTTACCTGATGAATGGTTGCCTATAAAGCGTACCGGGTCAATGGCTTCATAAGTTGGCCCTGCGGTAACCAGTATTTTTTGATTAGCCAGCGGAAGCTTTTTTTTAATATCTGCCGATAAAAAGGCAATCATTTCTTCGGGTTCGGCCATGCGCCCCTCGCCATGCAAACCGCTGGCTAATTCGCCAACACCCGGCGGAATCATTATATTTCCGAATGATTGTAGTTTACTAATGTTTTTTTGAGTGGAACTGTGTTTCCACATATCAAGGTCCATTGCCGGGGCAAAGTATACCAGACATTTTGCCGACAAATAAGTGGCCAAAAGCAGGTTATCGCAAAGCCCATTGGCCATCTTAGCCAGTGTATTGGCGCTGGTAGGGGCTATGATAATTAAATCGGCCCATAAACCTAACTCAACATGATTGTTCCATTCGCCGGTTTCGGTTTTAAAATAATCAACAAGTACCGGTTTTTTCGAAAGGGTCGAGAGCGTAAGGGGAGTAATAAAGTTGGTAGCATCTGGAGTCATCACTACCTGTACATTTGCGCCGCTTTTAATCAAAAGCCTCACAAATGATGCCGCCTTGTAAGCCGCTATGCTTCCGCAAATACCCAAAACAATGTTTTTATCCTGAAGCATAAACCCTTTAACATCCGTTAACAAACGGAAGAATGATTATTAAAATTTAAAATTAACAAAAAAAACTCCCACAAGAGGAGTTTTTTTGTTATTCCATTACGGCCTGCCAACTGGCAGATCGGTTATTGTTGTTGTTGTTCTTTTGCCGGGTTGCGGTAGTAAATCTTGTCGTCTAAAAATTCCTGAACAGCTACCAGCGTAGGCTTAGGTAGTTTTTCATAATATTTAGAGATCTCAATTTGCTCGCGGTTCTCAAAAATCTCTTCCAGATTATCATTTGATGAAGCAAATTCTGAAAGTTTTTGGTGTAATTCTTCCTTAATATTGTTCGAAATCTGGTTAGCTCTTTTTGACATAATTACCAACGACTCATAAATATTGCCGGTGTTTACGTCTAACTCGCGCAAGTCGCGGGTAACTGTGCTGCTGGCTATGGCAGGCTTGTTAATATTATTGGGATTGTTCATATCAATTTTAATTTGGTATTTTTTGATTGCCATTTCCTTTTTCTGAAGGTGGCTCACTTTTAATTGTATCTTTTTTAGCTATTTTCTTTTCTGCTTTTTCATTGCCACCCAAAGCTTCAGCAATTATACCTTTTGCTCTTTCTATACCTGCCTTGCTGTTTTTTTCGTATTCCTTTGCATCGCGCATGTACTTGCTGGCAGGATATTTCTCCATAAACTGATCAGCATAAGTTATCGTCAGGTTATAACGCTCTTCTTGCGAAAGCTCCCTGCTGTGCGAAGCGTAAAGATACTGTGCTTTTACGGTTAAAAATTCAATTTCTTCAGCATATTTAGTATCAGGATAATCACGCAGTGTATTTCCGAATGAAATAACGGCTGATTGATAATCACTGATGGTTAAATAAAGTTTTGAATTGGCATAAGATTTTTCTTCCAGTTTATCGCGCAGGTTTTGAATCAGCTTACTGGCTTCAGCAACACGGTCGCTTTTTGGATAAAGGTTAATAAATAATTGAAGTGATTCAATAGCTTTCGTTGTATTTTCCTGATCAAGCGAAAATATCGGCGAATCAAGGTAATAGCAATAAGCCGACATAAAACGACACTCCTCAGCTCTTGTGCTCGAAGGATAGGTATCTGCAAATGTTTTAAAGTGATACCTGGCCGAAGTATAATCTTTAAGCTTGTAGTTAGTATACGCGTAATAGTAATACAAGTCCTCAGCTTGCTCCTGACCGTGATAACGTGTTACCAAAGGGTCAAAAAGTCCTAACGCTTTTGAGTATTCTTTTTTGTTATACAGTTTAACAGCCTCGGCATATTTTTTAGCATTATCGTTACTGGCACGCAGTTTCTCATACTTACTTTTACAACCTCCCAGTACAACAATTAATAAAGTAAATACACAGGCTAATAACGTTAGTTGTTTTTTAAACATTTTGCAAAGATAGGTGAATAATATAAATCAGTCAATTATTTATTTTACAAGGTTCTATACCTCATTTATTCCGCTCTGTGCATAGTAAATATACACAGGGAGTTTTATCGGCTAATATATAACGCTTGTTTTACCTGCTGTATATATATAGGTATGATTTAACATCTTTTAACAATACCCGCAATAATTGGCATATTTAACGGTTACGCGAGGATGCAAAATAGGGATGTGATGGTGGCTTTATACATATATATACTGCTTACACCACGCTTCATTTATATGGTATATATAAGGTGTATCTGGACTGAATCAGCACTATATATATACCATCTCAACTCACGGGTTCATCAGCATAATATCTATAGTATATATAAGGTGTGTTTGGTTTGATCAGTATAATATACTATGCTACCCGCGGGTGTTGTTGATATAGTATATATAATGTGTTTAGTTAACAGCCATAAACAGATAAACAACTACGTCCTTCGATCGAGCAAGCGATTGGCCAGGCGAAGGAGTGAGGAGAAAACTTGAACGATAATGCATAGTCACCTTACTTTGAGTATCAGTTTTCTCCCCCGCAGTCCATCATCTTAGCCTGCAAGCGCGTTGAAATGACATACTCTTAGTTAAAAACGATGGAAAATCGCATTCTTTTCAATCCTCAACCACACAGTATATATACTATACAATGTTTTACACCTTATTATATACGCTGTTATTACCAGGCTGTACCTATATACAGTATTTAACGAAGGTTAAACTATAGTTAGATTAGTGTATCCTAAAGCCCCTGATTGCCGTAAAAAGAGAGCTTGCTTGTTTTGTTTTTAGGGGGCGATGTTTTTTTTAGCTTGATTTGCAAAGCATTACGATTATTCAGTTGGTTTTTATGATCAATCACTTGCAAAAAACAAAACTGTTAGTACCTTTGCAGCCCGCAAACAAGATAGCGGGTGTAGTTATTTGAAAGGCGAAGAAAAGACGGAGAGGCCGGAAAAGAAAGGTGAAAATAGCACTTGACAATAAGGAAAGAAAGTCGCATCTTTGCAGCCCG
>OLKV01000042.1_pt1 | contig 102593 bp, 73 predicted proteins | sample 1604391 | NCBI WGS metagenome assembly OLKV01 (sample SAMEA104055711, study PRJEB20765) | soil metagenome | isolation source: soil | reverse complement strand
CACCTACAAAAACATCCTCCAAACCATCGCCATTAACATCGCCTTTTATCATACATGGCCCCGAAAACGACATTGGGTTTACCATCAACGGCTGACGCTTAAAATCATTTATCGTATTTTTCTCGTCCCGGTAATTAACCGGCGATTTAACTTCTGTAAATATTGATACCGAAGCTTTTGACGCCCGGTAATTGTTTAGCGCATCTTTTTCGTGCAAGGTAAGGAGCTGATCGGCCCGGATGTTTTTTACCAACTGCTTTTTACCCTGCTGCCAAACAACACACAAAGAATCGATCATTTTATCTTTACCCAAACCAAAATGCAGCACGGTTGATACTGTTGATTGATAGCCGCGGGTTGGCATTTGCTCAAGATATTGTTTTTTATTTTTTATGTAGATGATAACCTTTGCCCCCAGCCCCTGCGTGTTCTTTGCGCCCCCGTCAAGCCTAATGCTCAGGTAGTGGTTACCGCTTTGTTTGTTTGATTGATTTTCGTAAATAAATGCCGGCTGGTTAATGTTGTTTACCACAAGGTCCAAATCGCCGTCGTTATCCAGATCGGAGTATGCTGCACCATTACTGTTGGATGGCTGCGAAATTCCCCAATCTTCGCTTAAGTTAGTAAAGGTCAGATCGCCATTATTCTTAAACAAATAGCTTTTTATTGGAGTCGAAGGCATTTGCTGTGTCAATTCAAACAAATCCTGCGGCTGCCCTTGGTGGTTGTGCAGATCATTACCAATAGATCTTAAAATATCCATATTGGTTAAATCGCGTGTAAATCCGTTGGTTATAAACAGATCTTTAAAACCATCATTGTCATAATCAGCAAATAGCGGTGCCCAGCTCCAGTCAGTATTGGAGATACCCGCCAACTGGCCAATTTCGCTGAAGGTGCCGTTACCATTATTTAAATGCAACATATTGCGCATATACTGGTAGTAAAAGCCCGACCGCAGGTTAAAATTAAACACGTTATAATTGTTAGCGCCCAATAATATTTTTTGGCGATGATTGTCAGCAGGCAGCATATCAAGCGTAAAAATATCGGGTTTGCAATCGTTATTAATATCGGCAATATCGTTCCCCATTGAAGCTAATGAGGTATGCCCCAATTGCGATTGCAGCTTATCAGTAAAAGTTCCGTTGTGGTTGTTGATGTACAGAAAATCGGGTACCGCGTAATCATTAGAAACATAAATATCGGGCCATCCGTCCCCGTCAACATCGGCAATCCCGGCCGAAAGGCCATAGGACAAAACCGAGCTCTTCAACCCCGATTGTTTGGTGATGTCATGAAAATGCCCGTTATCATTACGATACAACCTGATCCCGGCTTCGGTATCGGGTGTGTTTAATTTTTGTTTTACACTGATGTCATCCAGTACACTCAACGGCTCAGGTGCGTGATTAACTAAAAGCATATCAAGGTCACCATCCCTGTCCATATCAAAAAAGTAGGCCTGCGTGCTGTAAGCCGGACCAGCCAGGCCATATTTATCGGCCTCGTCAATAAAATGAGGAACGCCGTTCTTATCGTTACCCTGGTTAATAAACAGTTGGTTTCTCCGCTTTTCGGGTGGTGTAAAGCCGGAATAACATACGTAAATATCCAGTTTACCATCGCCATTTACATCAGCCATGGTAACACCTGTTTTCCAGGCTCCTGCCCGGTTCTCTAAGCCCGAGGCTGCCGTAATATCCTCAAATTGCATGTGCCCTTTATTAAGGTACAATTTGTTATCGGCCATGTTACCTATAAAATAAATATCGTCAAAGCCGTCGCCGTTTAAATCGCCAACGGCTACGCCACCTCCGTTATAAAAATATTCGTAAGTTAAAATATTTGCATTTACACCCTCGGTTAAGGTATTGCTAAAATCAATATGCGTTTCGGCAGGAGAAAGCAGCTTAAACAATGTTTGTTTCGGTGCTCCGTCAGCGGTAATAGCGGGTTTGTTTTTACAGGCGAAAATCAACGCCAATAGTGACATTATTACCAAATATTGGGTATGTTCAAGTTTAAATCCATTCCTGCTTTTGGCATCGCATTTTTGTACCACCATCTGTTGTGTAAATATATTCTGTTTTTAAACCTTCTTACAAACCAAAGTAATATAGGTATTTACGATATTTTTTAAAGGCCGGGAGCCCGGCAATATTGCCGGGCTCCTGACTTTAAACTGAATCTTTTTTGCAACGGCTATAACTTCAAAGCCATTTTATGCATTGCAGATAAAAAATACCCGCTCCTGCAAAGGCAGTCACGGGTATAATCAACTAACAATCTTATTTCACTTTTTCAACTCTGATATTATCAATTGCGGCATAGAAGCTGTTAACGGTAGTTGTACCATCATTAACAAACATGATGCTGATTGAACCATTACCGCTTGAACCAAGCAAATCTGTAAGCGTTGAAAGCAAAGCGCCCGAACCATCAGTACCTCCGCTTGGTGTTGTTTTGAAGTTAGATAACGGGATACTTACCGTTTGCCAGCCGTTGGTTGTAAATGGCGTTGTTGAGCCATCAGCATTTTTCCACGGAGCGTAAACAGCAAGGTAAGTCCAGCTATAATTATTTACAATATAAATAGACCCGTTAATCCATGGCGTACCTTTAGGAACAGATATCTCAAACTTCAAAGCCCAGCTATCTGGTGAGTCTGAAAGGTTAGCAACCGGCACCCATTGTGTTGCATTAAGATTGATTGACCGGCCACCGTTATACCATGCAAAATCGCCTGCGGTTATAGCCGAGGCCATCATTTCGCCGTAATAACCCGTATTACCTGGATTAGTAGCAGAACTGTTTGAAGGGCTCGAACTTAAACCCCACGAGTAGTTGTTTACATTATCAAAGTTATTGGCCACCCCTGTTGAAAAATCATCGAACAATAAAGCTGATGTACCTGTACCATAGCGGTTAACAACCTGTATAGGGCCGCCTGTTGTAACGCCCGATGGCACGGTAAAGGTTAACGTAGTACCCAAATCATTGGTTACAATGCCTGTTGATACGGCTATACCGCCAGGTAAAATTACCTTATCAATATAATAAAAGTTTGAACCGTAAACGGTAACCGTTTGTCCGGCAAGCGCATCCTCGTTACTCATTGAAGAGATAACGGTGGGCAGCGGCACTACCGGGAATTTATAAGTTACCTGCCCGCTTCCGGTTACTACGGTAATGGTGTTTAGCTTGGTTTGATCAAGCGACGCGAAGGGGATGGTAGGTACAATAATCGGAATACTTGAATCTGATCCTAAAGCGGTATTGATGCTGGCTGCAACACCATCAAAATATACAGCTTTTACCCCTGTAAAATGGCTACCCTGCAATACCACATAATTGCCCGGATTAGCTACCTTAAGCACGCTATCGCCAGGAGTGGCTGCATAAGAACGTACGCCTGTAATAGCAGGAGTGCCAGTGCTTTTGTTTGGATCATCCTTTTTACAGGATGACTGCATAAATGCAAGGCCTGCTAAAACCAGCATCGCCATTGCATTTATAATATTTACTGAAGTCTTTTTCATGTTAAAAACTTTAAATTGTTTAATTTTTTTGCTGCCTGTTTATTGCTTATTTATAATAGGCCACAGGTGCCTGGCTTAATAATGGATCTGAGCTAACCTCGGCTGCCGGGTAAGGCAAGTAATACACCGGATTAACATTGGTAAGCACCGTTGACTCCGTTGTAGCACCGCTGTTGTAGGTAAACGTATTGCGATGCTGCGCTTTTATAAAAGCATCCGCCGCTGCCGGGGCGTAGTCATGCCATCTTTTCAAATCAAACCAAAATTGATATTCCAATGCCAGTTCAAGCCTGCGCTCTTTAAATATATCAGTCCAGGTTAATGAGGTTGCTGTTGGCAAACCAGCCCTGGTACGGATCATGTTAAAGTATTTTAAAGCATTAGGGTCGCTGGTGCTTGCCTGGGTACCCAAAATAGCTTCGGCGTATATCAGGTAAACATCTGATAAGCGCAGCAAATAATCAGGACTTGCATCGTGCATTACGGTTATGTTAGCTCCGTTATTTGCCAATGGACCACCATCTACATATTTTTTAACATACGCGCTGCTGGCATTAGTCATGGTATAACCGTTAGGGTTAGCCGCTGTTACCAGTTCAGGATAAACGTCACCATTTAACATAAAGGTAGCTTTACGTCTAAGGTCATTAGGAGCATACTGATCGTAAAGATCTTTGGTGATGGCCATACCATCCCAGCCGCCGCCGCCTACGCCGTCGATATTATCATCACCCTCAATACAGGTTTCTCTAACATCATTTGTACCCCAACCTGCTGTTGGCGCTACGGTAAATTGCAAACCAAAAAGCATTTCGGGGTTATTGTTATTGGCTGTTAAAAATGCATCGTAATAGCTTGGGAAAAGAGATAGCCCACTGTTATTTGCCACATCCCCTGCCCAATACTTAGCACTGTCCAAATCAGCCTGCACACGGGTTCCGGTAATGCCCGAACGGGTTAAGAACACTTTAGATAACATACCTTCGGCGCTCCATTTAGTAACACGACCCGCCTGAGGGTCAGTTGCAGGTAAATTTTGCGCTGCGTAGTGCAAATCGTTGATTATAAATTTATAAACATCGCTCTGGATATTGCTGTGCAGCAAAGGAGTTTTAACCACATCATCACTATTTTCAACTATCGGCACTGCTCCCCACAATTGTGTAAGGTAAAAATAGGCAGTGGCACGCATAAACCTTGCTTCGCCAATGGCCTGTGTTTTCGACGCACCTAATGAGGCTGGGCCATAGCTCTGTATATTAAGCATGGTGGTGTTTGATTGCGCTATTACATCATATAATGATTGCCAGCCAAAATCCAAACCTACAAAACCCGTGTTGATACTAAAATTTGTGAACTCCGGGCCAGAAGCGTTACCTGCAACCGCGTTGCCCGACAATAGCTCGCCCACATATACAATAAAATCGCCTTGTGAGTTCTCATTAAATGACCACCACGGCGTAGTATATAAATTAGCTGTGGCAGCTCTAAGCTCGGCCGGGTTTTGATAGAAGGTACTTGCAACAAGCTTATTGGTTGGTATACCTTTAGTCTCAAAGTCTTTATGACAGCCACTTAAACCAAGCGCTGCGAGTAACGAAAAGACTAATATTTTCTTAATATGTTTCATATTTTCTCTTTTTAAATAATAAATTATAGGCCCACATTTAAACCGAATGTATAGATACGCGGTGTTGGATACCTGCCCCAATCAATACCCTGTGTTAATGCATTGCTGCCATAACCCGATTGATTTGGAACGTTAGCACCTATCTCGGGATCGTAACCATCGTATTTAGTAATGGTAAATAGATTGGACACATTGCTGAATACCTGTAGTGAGTGTATGTGCAGCTTGCCAACTATCTCTGGCGAAAAATTGTAATTAACTTTCAGATTTTTTAGGCGCAGATATGAACCATCCTCAATAAAACGAGAAGAAATACGGGTGTTATCGTTAGGATCACCAGATACCCTGAAACCTGGTATTGATGTATTAGGATTAGTAACATAAACGTTATTGATATCGCTTATTGAACCCGTCGGGTTAGTTAACGCAAGGTGTGCATAATTGGTAAGGCTTTCAAATTCGCCTGTTGTATTGCTGTTCGGATCTTCGTGTAAAACTTCGTTGTAGTTTAATATCTTGTTTCCATAGCTCCCGGTAAAGAAAACAGTAAGGCCAAAGTTTTTATAGTTAAAGCTGTTATTAATGCCATAAGTAAACTTAGGTAACGGCGAACCAAGGTCGGTTTCGTCATTAGCATCAATAACATTATCGTGGTTTAAATCTTTGTACTTAATATCACCAACCCATATACCATTTGAATAATTAATAGCGCCTTGCGAAGGTGACGACATTAAATCGGCGCCATTTTTAAATACGCCATTAGCTACATAGCCATAAAAATCGCCTATAGAACTACCAACAGTGGTTTTACTCACAACAACACCATCGTTATTAATACGGCCATATAAAGCATCGTTATTATTAACAAGTGATAATATTTTATTGCGGGTTAAAGAGAAAGTAATCCCCGTGTTCCAGGTAAATTTACTGGTTTGGATGTTGCGGGTATTTAAGGTAAACTCAAACCCTTTGTTTTGTACCGAACCTGCGTTAACCCATGGAGCAGCTAAATATTCACCGGCTGTACCTGCACCGCTTCCGCTGGTACCGGCATAAGCATTAAGTGGATCCTGTAATAAAAGGTTATTTGTTTTACGATCATAAACATCAACGGTAAGCTGTATGCGGCTTTTAAATAAGCTCAAATCAATACCGGCGTCAAGCCCCTTTGTGGTTTCCCATTTTACATCACCATTAGGGATGTTTGAAGGATAAGCTCCCTGACCCAAACCAACAGTACTTAAACCTATAGATGACCCATAAGTATATGGCGGCAAGTTGGCGTTATTGGTTAAGCCATAACTTACCCTTAGTTTTAACTGGTCAATAGCTTTTGAATCTTTTAAAAAGCCTTCTTTTTCGGCATTCCATGATCCGCCAAAAGCATAAGTACCAACCCATTGGTTATCAGGCTGGCCTGATGTGCCGCCCGGGTTAAAGTTTGAGTTTGAATCGTAACGGTAAGTTGCAGTTAAGTTATATTTATATTGATAGCCAACAGTAGCACGAGCCAGGTATGACTCGTTGGCATAAGTATTTGAGCCGCCGCCGTTTGTTGCAGTGGTGGCAGTACCTAAATCTAAATCCTGTGGATTGTTTGCAAAAAAGCCTGTACGGCTACCGCTTAAATAGGTATAAGTACCGCTGCTTGCTTCGTGACCCGCAGTTGCGTTAACATTAAAGTTAGCTGCATAATGATCATAAGTTAGGTAGTTACGTATAGTAAAACTTTTATTATTGGTTGCAGAAACTGCTGCACTGTTAATAGGCTGTAATATTCCGTTAACCACAAAGGTAGGGTAAAACTGATTTACGTTACCATAATCAAAGTTGCCGGTTACCTCGTTGTGCAGTTTCAGATCTTTAGTAAAAATAAGATCTGCATAAACATTGCCATAGGCTTGTGAGCGCTGTACCTGGTTAGTATTTATTGCTGCAGCGGCAACCGGGTTTGGGTTATAGCTGTTAGGTGTACCTGTTCCTTGCTGAATAGCCCCGATGCTTCCGTCGGCATTGTAAACCGGAACATTAGGTGTAAGACCAAGCGCGGAATTTATAATACTGTAAACGCTTGCATTTACATTTTGCTTAATGCCCGAAAACGATATGCTGGTACCTACTTTTAACCAATCATTAGTTTTATTATCCAGGCTAATTTTTAACGATGTCCGTTTAAAATTTGAACTTGCCACAGTACCATCCTGATAAAAATAACCTCCGCCTATAAAGTAATTTGTTCTGTCATCGCCACCACTAATTGATAAATTGTTGCTGGTTTCGCCGGCATTTTGAAATATTGCCCGTTGCCAGTCGGTTCCATTACCTAAATATTGTGGGTTGGCAAAATCAGCATTAGGCGTTGCACCTGTAACTGCATCTTTTTGATTGATGAAGGTGGCATATTGCGGCAAATTCATCATCGGCAAATATTTTGGCACTTGCTGAACACCATAATAGGTATCGAAACTTATTTGAGGTGCTCCTTTTTTACCGCGTTTAGTAGTAACGATAATAACACCATTACTGCCCTGTGAACCGTAAATGGCTATAGCCGAAGCATCTTTTAAAACATCAATAGAAGCAATATCATTAGGGTTAACGGTCGATAAGGGATTATCATCTGTACCGCTGTTGCCCATGTAAATGCCACCTGTTGATGATGGTTGTCCTGGCGGAATAATCACTCCGTCAATTACATATAAAGGATCAGTGCCTGCGTTTAGTGAGCCTATACCGCGCACCTGGATGGTAACACCACCGCCCGGCTGCCCTGAGTTTTGTGTAACCGTAACACCGGCAACCTTACCCTGCAAAGCCTGATCAAAAGTTGTGGAAACGGTGTTGGCAATATCTTTAGCTGATATTGAAGCGATTGAGCCGGTTAAATCCTTACGCCTTGATGTGCCATAGCCAATTACAACTACTTCATCAAGCGAATTATTGGTGGTTAATAACTTAACATTAATGTTGTTATTTTGACCAACCGGAATTTCCTGTGTGGCATAACCAATAAACTTAAATACCAGCACATCGCTGGGTTTGGCTACCATTGAGAAAACACCGTCGGTTCCGGATATTGTTCCGGTTGTGGTACCTTTTATTTGGACGCTTACCCCTGGCAGTGGTTGGGAATCGTCAGCGCTTGTTATCTTTCCGCCAACCCTGAGTGTTTGCGCAAAGCCCGAAAGACTCAGCAACATGCCTGCCATAATTAGCACGATACTATATCTCATTTTTTTTCGTAAATTTTTTTCCATCGTATACAGGAATTTTAAATATTAGTGAATAATTGGTTCATAATTGTTTGGTTGTGTGTGTGTGTGTGTTTTAGTATTTAATCATAATTTATGTTTGATATTAATGTTGGTTTGTATTTTGAACAGGCGCTGCCCGCAAACAACTCTTTATGGTTGTTTGCCGTATAATTTATCTCTGCAATCGATTGTCGGCAATGGCTGTAAAAAAGTTTACACCGCCTGTAAGACAAAGTCCTCGTCATAGCAAAAAGAAAAATAAATTATGCCGGTTAGGCTTGTTAGTTTATAATTGGATGAAGATGCCTGGTGCAGAAGTTTAAAACCTACTGCATTGAATACACATTCACAGCAATGAAGCTATGACAGTTTCAAAAAAAAGGAGTGCCGTATTGATAACGTTTATGGACCAAATGTTAACTAACATCTAATCATTTGAAAATAAGCTTATTGCATTGAAGTTACAAAGAAAATACGCCCTTTTGTTAAGCATTTTTACCTGTTTTAGTTTAAAACAGGCTATAAAGATGTTACAAAACAGGCAAAAAAGGGCCTCCTTTTTCAGGGACTGAGGCCGCCATTAACGCCTATAAATGTTATTGTTACATTTTATCCGCCAAATCTTCTGCGGATTTATTTTTGCGGACAGTACTGGCATAAACGGAGGGGAGTATGTTATATTCTGCCTTAAACGCCTTTGCAAAATATTTGGGCGTGTTGTAGCCCACTTCGTACGAGATCTGGCTGATGCTCATCTGGCTGTTCTCCAGTAATTGCACTGCCTTTTTTAACCTGATAGACCTGATAAATTCAATAGGTGATTTACCTGTAAGCATTAAAACCTTTTTATACAGCGATACCCGGCTCATATTCATTTGCCGGCTCAGCTCTTCTACCGAGAGATTGTAGTTTAAAAAATTTTTCTCAATATACTCAACAACATCCCGCAGAAGCTTTTCATCTTCCGATTGGACCGGAATTTCCTGCAGCTCCATATTTAACTGCTTTTTATACGTACGTTTAAAGGTATCCTGCAGGGTTAACAAGTTTTTGATTTTTGAAAGCAGTATTTCAAAATTAAACGGCTTTGTCATATAATCATTGGCGCCAATTTCAAGGCCCTTCAGCTGTTCTTCTTCGCCCGTTAATGCCGTTAATAAAATCACTGGGATATGCGAGGTGCGTTTATCAAACTTTATTTTTTTACACAAATCAATACCGTCCATCTCGGGCATGCTGATATCGCTAACCATAATATCCGGGTGCTGTGATAAGGCTTTTTGCCAACCTTCTTTACCGTTTGAGGCCTCAATAATAAAAAAGATGTCTTTCAGGTTGTCCTTTAAGTAAAAACGGAAGTCATCATTATCTTCAACCAGTAATACCAGCGGCTTTTTATTTGTATGCTGATGCTTTGCAACGCTTTTATTTTCTTCAGCCGGTAATGCAACCAGGTCTTCATCATCAATATTTTCGGCAACAGGGAGGTTGCTGTCGTCCACGTAAACAGGCAACTGAATAGTAAAACAGCTGCCATGATCGGGTACGCTTTCAACCCTTATTTCGCCGTTATGCATCTTCACAAATTCGCGGGCTATGGCCAGGCCAATACCACTGCCCTGGTTAAGCAAAGATTCCGGAACATCGTGCTGAAAAAACCTTTCGAATACTTTATCGTGCTTTTCGGGCGGGATGCCTATCCCGGTATCAATAACCTTAATTTCCAGCAATTGATGGTCTGTTATTTCGTTATTACGCACCATGTTAAGCAAAACACTCACATGGCCGCCAGAGGGCGTAAATTTAAAAGCGTTTGATAGCAGGTTAAACAGTATCCGCTCTATTTTATCATGATCGAAGCTTGTGCTTAACGTATCCACTTCGGTATCAAATGCAAAACCAATACCTTTTCCTTCGGCTATATCGGTAAATGACAGGGTGATCTCCTTAATAAATTTTACAATATCGCCCGGCCTGCTATGCAGCTTCAACTCCTGTACCTCCATTTTACGGAAATCAAGCAACTGATTTACAAGATTAAGCAACCGGCGGGCATTTTTGCGTACCATATTCAGCTGCTGCTTTTGGTCGGTGTCGGTAGTGTGGTTTAACATTTTATCAACAGGTGCCATAATAAGCGACAAAGGCGTTCTAAACTCATGGCTCACATTGGTTAAAAACTTAATCTTCATCATATCAAGCTCGTGCATCCGCCTAACTTCCTGCCGTTCCTGCTCAATCATCAATTTGCCTTCCTGCTTCTCGCGTTCAGCAATAAACTCTCTCCGTATCTTTTGTATTCCGCGTTGCCTTATTACTAACAATATTCCAACAATCAACACCAAATAAACAATATATGCCAATGGCGATTTCCAAAACGGCGGCCTAACCTTTATTTTTAAGTTGATATAAGCAGGATTCCATTTGCCTTCGGAGTTTGAGGCACGTACTTTAAATATATAATCGCCGCCATCAAGGTTGGTATAGGTTGCCTTGCGTGTTGCATAATTAGTATTAAGCCACCCTTTATCAAAACCCTCCATCATGTACTGATACTTTACTTTATCAGGATTAAAAAAATTAAGCGCGGCAAACTCAATAGTAAAAACGTTTTCACTATGATTTAGCGTTATAGCCTGTGTAGCAGCAATGGCATTGATTAGTATAACATGCCCGTTAACGGCTTCATTTGCTGCTATACTTTTATTGAATAGCTGAAAATCAGTAAAAATTAACCGGGGCTTATTTATATTGGGCTGGATGCTCAAAGGATCAAAAATATTAAGCCCATGGCCGCCACCGAACATCAGCTCTCCCCTGCTGGTTTTTAATGCCGCATTTACGTTAAACTCGCGTCCCTGCAGCCCATCGGCTTCGTCAAAATTTTTGAACTGAAAACTGTAGCCATTGCCTGTTGCCGCTAACGCTATACGGCAAAGACCGCTCGATGTGCTTAGCCACATCAACCCATTATTGTCTTCCAGGATATTTAATATCGCATTATCGGGGAGCCCGTTTTCTTTTTTGAGCGATGTAAATGTTCCTGTTTTTGGATTCAGTATACTCAAACCATCACGGGTTGCTATCCACATTAGGCCCCGGCTATCCTGAGTTATGCTGTTTACATTGTCGCCCACCAGACTGTTGGCCACATTTTCATCATGTTTATAATGGATGATGCGGTTGTTGCTCTTCATGATCACATCGGCCCCGGCATATCCGCCAACCCAAACATTACCATCCTTATCCTCAAAAATTGAAGAAACATAAGGCGACCTGATCTCTGATTGCTTAAAAGGATGATAGAAGATTTTTTTTGAACGGTCAAACAAATCCAAACCACCGGCAAACGTACCTATCCATAGGCGATGTGATGAGTCTTCCATAATACTCCAGATTCTGTCATCTGCAACACTGGTAGCAACTTTATCATCGTGCCTGTAATGGGTAAAGGTTTTGCCGTCAAAGCTATCAAGGCCGCCAAAATAGGTACCAATCCACAGCTTTTGATCATGATCTATGCAAAGGCTAACAATTATATCGTTACCTAAACTGTTGTTATTTTGCGGATCATATTTATACTGTGTGTACTTCCCGGTTTTACGGTTAAAGTAAATTAAGCCGCCGCCATTGGTGCCTATCCACAAATTGCCCTGTTTATCTTCGGCAAACTTGTCTACATCTTCAAAACTCAAACTATTAGGGTCCGAAGCAAAATGTCGGTACAGGGGAAATCTGATAATATTTTTATGATAATAGCTTATCCCCTCTTTAAAAGTACCGGCCCACATAATGCCCAAATCATCCTTATAGAGCAACACACTGTTATGCTTTAATGATTTGGCATCATCCTCGCGGTGCAGTAAATAAGTAATTTTCAGATCTTTTTTATTGAGCAGGTTTATGCCGCCATGGTCGGTTGCAATCCAAATCATGCCATCATCGGCCTGCACTATGTTGTTAATAATATTAGTGTTTAATTTTGCGCCAGCAGTTTCTTTATCAATATGCCTAAGAATGTTTGTTGCCGGGCTAAAGTAATACACTCCCATGTTTACGCCCGCGGCATAAAACCACAAATCATTATCGCTATCAATAGTTATTGAGTACTGGTTTATTTTACTATCATTCGCCTTGCTTAAAACATCCGTACGGTAGGTTATTTTATTGCGTTTGCTATCCAGCCGTTCAATAACACCATCATTATAAACAAACCACATATCACCATTTTTGTCTTCGGCAATATCAACCATACTATTGGCGTATAACGATGGCTGCGTACTTGTGTTAAGCGTATAATGGTAAGTTTGCCCGTTTGCTGCATTATATTGAAACACGCCTGCGTTTGCGCATACAAACCAAAAATCACCCCGGCTGTCTTTTTTTATTCTAAGGATAGTTAAGTAAGGTTGCTTAAATGCCTTGAGCCATAGCGACATATCACTACTGAACTGCTCGGTTGCCGGATCGTAGATACAAAATCCACCGCGGGTTTCCACCCACATTTTTTGCTCCGGGCCTTCAAAAATATTAACTATAAAATCATCATTTATGGAGTTCTTTTTATTTGCATCGTGCTTAAAAACTTTAAATGTACTCCCATCGTACCGGTTAAGGCCAGACATGGTGCCAAACCACATAAAGCCTTTTGCATCTTTATAAATGCAGTTAACCTGGTTGTGCGACAGGCCATCCTTTATATCGAGCTGCGAAAACTGGTATTGGTTACTTTGCGCAAAAATGCGGGGGCATGCAAAAAATATGATTGCCAGCAGGATATAAAACTTTAAGCGCATTGGTTATAATTGAAACATGCAAAGGTGCAAAATTGGTGGCTCAACCGCTATGATTGGCATTATACTAATGTAGCAATAAATGTAATATAAACAGGTAATGCTTTTTAAGCAGTTGGCCTGCTATCAACGCCACTTAATAGTAGTTTATTGCTTATGAAAGTTTTCACCCGGGGGAAATTGGGGTATCCTATTTATTCACTAATGATTGGAATAGAGAAGATTAGTTAGCTAAGGCGATGTCAAAAAAAAACAATGCGCCCCGGGCAATAGCCGGGACGCATTGTTTTTACCGGTGGTTTATAATTTTACCGAAATGGCTTTACCGCTATAGGTAACTGCTTTATCAGCATCGGCGGTGATGCCGGTGTTTGAACCATGCGCACCTTTTACCAGCACAACATTAAATGTATGCTTTTGCAGCATCCCGGCAAAGTGTCCTTTGGTATCCGAAATAGTGAGCGTGCGTTTGCTATCGTCCCAGTTTAAAGTAAATGTAGCGTATTGGCCTTTTTCGTAATTGTAGTTGTCATTCTCGTCTTCGTAAAATTCAAACTGACCGTTTGCATCGGGGTAAATGCGCAGCTCAATCAGGTCGTTGTTCTTTTGGGTGGCGTATTCAACTTCGGGCCCCATAGGGATAATGGAACCTGCCCGCACATACAGTGGCATAATATCCATAGGTGCCGGGGCATTAATTGTTTGGCCGCCATTAAGTACTTCGCCCGTCCAGAAGTTGTACCATGTTGCTGCTTTTGGCAGGTATACTTTCCTGGTTTTTTCGCCAGGAGTGGCGTTTGCCGCGGTATACAATTGTTCAGTTACCGGGTTAACCAAAAATGCCGGACCAAACATGTACTGATCAGGTATATTATAAACATTGGCATCGTCGCCGAAATCAAAGGCCAAAGAGCGCATCATGGTATAATTATCGAGTGTTGTTTTGCCGGCAAGCGAGTAAATGTATGGAAGCAAGCGGTAACGCAGCTTATCAAATTTTAAAAGAGTAGCCCTGGTTGCGGTATCCCAATTTTTTGAAAATATAGCCCGCTCACCTTTACCATGAATACGGAATATGGGACTAAACGTACCAAACTGGAACCAACGGGTAAACAATTCTCTGAAATCGGGCTTCGACCAATCGGGAGCCCCCCAGTTGTAATGGTAGCCGCCTATGTCTGACGTCCAGTAAGGTATGCCTGATGCACAAGCATTAATACCTTGTGGCACCTGACTTTTAAACGCCGCAAAGGTACAGCTAATATCAGACGACCAGAGCGTAGCTGCATTGCGCTGCTCCCCTGCAAATGATTGCCTGATCAGGAAAAAGGCCCTTTTGCCCGGAATGTCCCTGCGCCAGCCCTCATAAATTCCTTTTGAATGCTCCAGCGAGTAGCTATTAAAATAGTCAATCCCTTTACCCGGCCAAAAATCACTTTTACGGCGTTCGTCAAGCAATTTGCCATTATCAGGCTCGCATTGGTCAACCCACCAGGCATCCCAGCCATAACGTTTAATAAGGCTGTCGCGGGCCTGATCCCAGTATAGCTGACGGGCTTTTGGGTTGTGCGCATCGTAATAATTATCAAAAGTATGGGTAACAATATTGTCCCAGGTGATGTTGGTTATTCCGCCCATTTTTTGCAGTGCATCAAAATTTTTGGTGCCTTTACCAAATACCGGCCATATTGATATCATCCCATGGATATTAGCCTGATGTAATTCGTCAACCATTTTTTTAGGGTCGGGATAGCGGGCGGGGTTCATTACGTGTATACCAATAGGTGATGGGTCCCAGTAATACCAATCCTGAACAATAACATCAACTGGAATATGATTGTTGCGGTAGTTATCCTTTACCGAAAGTATTTCATCCTGGCTCATATACCTATCCTGCGATTGGAACAAGCCAAACGCCCATTTGGCAAACATTGGCGCTTTGCCGGTGGCAATGCGATACAGGTTGATGATTTGATCAAATCCGGGTCCGTAAAAAAAGTAATAGTCGACTTGTTTACCGCTCTCTGATACATATTTAAACTTTGTGTTGCCTGCCTCGCCCCCATAAAAACTTGAAGCCGAGTAGTTATCCCACATCAGGCCATAACCTTTGGTTGATAAAAGTACAGGTATAGCCCCGGTCATGTATTTAATGGCCATGTCCTGATTGCGTCCCTTATAGTTTATTGATAGCGAATCCAACGGATGGCAGCCCAATCCAAAAAGCGCCTCATCTGCCGGCGAATTAAACTGCGTGCTGATATTGAAAGTATTAATACCAGCTATTGTTGCGGGTGTAATGGTTTTGTTATCACTCTTATCTTCGCTTGTAATCAGCTTGCCATCAAGGTCGGTATAAGTAATCGCATTGGTGGCTTTGTTCACTATAACCTTTAACCTTGCGGTGGTAATTACAATCTCATTTTTATTTTCAGTTACATCAAAAGCCGCATAGTGCCACTTATTATTAACCACCAACGAAGGCTTGTTAACAAAACTATCAAAGATGGTATACTTTACTTCAATAATATCATCCTTACAAACCACAATCTGCATCAGGCCTTTATCCAGCGTAAAGCTTACGCCATCGACCCCTTTTTTATAAGATATAACAGACGCCTTGCTTTTTGATACACTCATTACGCCAAGCAATAGTAGCACAGTCACTATCTTTTGCAAGGTTGCGTTTAACCCCAATTTTTTGTTTAACATGAAAATAAATTTATAACGGTTTATATAATTAATCGGGAATAGCATTTTATCATACAGCAATTCAATCATCATCAAAAAACTCATTTAAAAGCAATGCAATTAAGTCACGATGGTGAGGCGCGGAAACTTATCTGGTATTTTCCTTAAAATGGCTTCAGGTTTATTTGCTGCGGCGATAAAAGTATAGGATATATTAAAGAGCAAAGGGATACAAAAGTTAATAAATAGAGCACAAAATGTTCAAAGCGGTAAAAAGAAACCCTTATGAAAATTAAATGAGAAACGAAGTGTTCGTTTTGATAGGGCTTTGAATGTCCAAAGGGCATTTAAAAACATCAACTAACTACTGGCATAGCTGTTTTGATATAACCTTTACAACGTGTTTTATTTAAATTGCGGACACCGGGATTTGCGTATCGTTTTTTATTAAGTATAAAGAGGCCGTATCATAAGTAAAAACGGGAGTCGCTTTGCAATATATAATTTGAACAGTTCTCAATATAGCTAACTTTCAATATAAAAAAGGGCAATTTTCGAGATGAAAACTGCCCTTTTTAGTTCAAATTCTACTTTGCTCAAAATTAAATTTTGTGACTGTTTTCAAAAATAGACTTATGATACAGCCTCTTATTTTAATATTTTTTGGATACAATTACGCCATCAGCCATTGGCTGTTTTATCTAATAAAAGATCAAAGCTATTGCTGGTTGCGCTTACTGTGATATCCTGATTTGCCGATAGGGCTGTAGTGATACCTGCTTTACTATAAGCCATCGTTGCTTTAAGGGTATACTTACCAAAGAGCAGTTGTTTTGTTGTAAAACTTGCTCCCTGGTCTTCTTCGGGCACGGTTAGGGTTATAACATCTCCGCCGGCATCTGGCTGCAGCGTTACCACAGCCTTATTAAAACCACCTTCAATAATATCAGTTCCATCGGCTGATTGTGAAATGGCTGCTGCTAATTGCAGTTTAACTGTTACATCTGTTGTAGTTGCAGTATTAACATTACTGCTGCTATCAGTATCAGCACCCAATGGAAGCACCAGGTCTTTCAACTTATCAATAAACTTCATCACCCGACCCGAAAAGAAACCACAAATAAACGAGAACAGCAGCAATCCTTTCCCTATGCTGATATCTGTCATTTTATTATCGTTGTTGATAAGGTTATACCCTAACACCAATACCAGCGCGCATACCGGTGCATAAAACATTTTTGCTACCTGCTCTGATATTTTTGAAGGATCAAAAGGACCGGTATCCGTGTCGCCAGCGCTGCTTGAATCGGTTGCATTGGCAAGGCTTACGTAATAGATGAGGCTTACCAGCACACCTATCAACGCCCAAAACAATACTTCTAAATAGGTGAGCGAGCCATTAAACCAAAAGAAATCATGTACAGTTATCTCCTTGCTGGTTAGGTAAAGTTTTACATCTTTTGCATTTAGTCCTATTAAAACGATATCCATCCGGGTAAGACTTGCCTCGTCTATTTGATTATCATATTCGTTTCTTAAAAAAGCAAACACCATCTGGTCGCGTTTTTTCCTTTGCGCGGTATCGGCCTTTGTTTTTAATACAACGGTATCTGTATTTGAGAACCCCGAAAGTATATTATCGATATTTGCCAGTTGGGTAGTGTCCAGTTTTTTATGGTCAGTACCCGGATAGCATCTGTGCAGCAGTAAATAAATAGCTGTTACTGAAATGAGTATTACACAAAGCGTCAACAGCCAACCAGCGCCGCTCCAAATTGAGGCCTTAAAAAAGGTATTATCTAATTTCTTTTGATTTTGGTTATCATCAGCATCCTGGTTTTTTTTATGCAATATTAAATAAACAACAATTGCAGAAACAAGGACCAAACAAGGCGTTAATAACCAGCCTATGTCATTTAAGATGGTGGCGTTAATAATTGCGATCATGATTTCTATTTTTAGGTTCGGTGAAAATTTATGTCAGAAGAATGCTTGATACCCATTCTTCGGCGGTATCACTTATTTTACTCCACCCGTTTTGGGTGGCAAAAACGGTTACCAGTGTGCCGCCTGTAACCGTGCGTAAAACCGTGAATGACAAGCCCGGCCCGCTACGTACATTAACCAAATTGGTGTTGACTTTTTTTGAAAGCGGCTGTGGTGTAACTACTTTTTTTAGCGGTTCCATTTTACTTTCAATTAGCGGATAAAAATTAACTTCGGCTGATGCGATGGTATTGGTTCCAAAAAAAGCAGTGCCGGGGCAGGTCTTCTGCTCATCGCCAACCAGGTTATTGTTTATTTTATCATCACTGAATCGTTGCCCGCTTTTATCAAACCAATGGTGATAAACCACCTGTTCTTTAACCGGAGCAAGATTAAATTTTACGCATAATAGTGCATTCAAAAAAATGATGGTATCCTTTTGACGTTCGGTCATTACATCATTACCTTCGTCAAAATTCCCTAAATTTTCAATACAAATTGCACCCTGGTTGGCGCCAAAAATACCGGCGGGTGTAAGATCAATGGGTCTGCACAAACCAATATTACCCGAAGGGAAAGTAGTGATATTTTGGCCTATATCGCTCCATCCCCTGTCGTCAATATGAAAACGTCTCATGGCCTCAAGGCAATGGAGCTCGTCATTAATGGGCGTTACAGATGCATAATTTGGTTCCCAGGTATGATGATTTTGAATCATCGTTATCTCCCTGGTAAAATGCGTACCTGTTATATATTTCTGAAAATATTGCTGCGAATAAATATAAAAATTTGCTAACGGCATTTTAGAGTCCTCCCGGGGCTTATGTTTTATAATTCTGTTAATTCATTGATCGTTCTTCTTTTCTGTATTCTTTTCTCATCGCTTCTATTATATCTGCCGCGCGGATATATTGATCCTTTTTTGCAACGGCCTGTAATGCTGCGTAATGGACAATGTTTAATATGGCTGCACCATTTAACTCGTACTTATCGGCAATTTTCTTTAAATCGATAGTCGGCTCAAGGCTGTAGGAGGCGGGCATTGATTTTTGCCATAGTTTCAGGCGTTCTTCGGCATTGGGTATGGAAAAATGGATAATTGATTGAAAGCGCCGCAAAAACGCATCGTCTATATTGCTTTTTATGTTTGATGCCAGTATTACCAAGCCTGGGTAGTCTTCAATCCGCTGTAGTAAATAACTTACTTCCTGGTTAGCATATCGGTCGTTTGAGCTTTTAACCTCGGTGCGTTTGCCAAAAAGGGCATCGGCCTCATCAAAAAATAAGATCCAGTTTTTATCTATGGCTTTAATAAAAATTGTTTCGAGGTTTTTTTCTGTCTCGCCAATGTACTTACTCACAACCTGCGAAAGATCTATACGGTAAACCTCCTTGTTTAAGTGGTTACCCAGCAATGATGCCGTAAGTGTTTTACCCGTGCCCGATGCACCATGGAAAAGCGCTTTATACCCCGGCTTTACTTTGCGTTTCATAACGGCGTCCTGCATAAGGGTTTCATTGTGTTCAACCCAAATAACAATATCATTGAGCTGGTTTTGCGTGTAGTTATTCAGCACCAGGTCATCCCAGGTCATGGCGGTAGCGATTCTTTTGGCCGGGAAATCAGGCCCGAATTTGGGCGCTTTTTCAACCCCGGTAAGCATGCGGTTGAGCCATTCGTTATTAATTATCAGTCGGCCACTCATCTGTGGTTCACCGTCTTTTACGGTTTCTATCCCCACTATATTTTTTTCAGAAAGGTGCCCTTCAACAAGGACTTTTTGCATCAATATTCTTCTTTGCAAATTATTTCCGGCTAAAATATATTGCGCCGTTTCTCCGGTGGGTAACATCCCTCTGTGATTGCTTGCTCTAACACCGCCAAACTCAGGAAAATCACCGCCAACAGGCAATGCTTCTTTTATAATGTTATCAAAAAAACCAGGGTTAACGTGTGGAACAATAGTTATCAGTAAAATTATGGTTTCGATAATTGAAAGATTACTCGCTTTTAAAAAGCTGGCATAATATGAATTATCATATTCGTATTCACTATTCCATTCTGTTTCCCAAAGGGGAGTTTCATTGGGCAATACCGGTTTTTGCCAATAATGTTCAATACTCACGTGTATTAACATTTTCAACTGTTCAATATGGGTTGCCAGCAAATTATTTTGCGCATTGTACGTTCCGTTTAAACCAGCGGTTAATTGTTTATTTGTTTCAAAAGGCGTTGACATGTTGTGGTTTTGTTATGATATCGGGTGCTACGGTTTGTGCACGCATATCGGTTAATATTTGTTGATTAGCCGGGTTTGAATTACTTGAATATGAAATCGCCGGCGTGTCAATTATGGGCGCATCCCGTGTGCCTGATATTTCTATTTTATAATTAAAAGCTGGTATTTTTTCTCCGGTTGGAGCAAGCATAAACGCTTTATATTCGATACTTTGCAAACGATTGGTTAGCGGAATAGTTGTTGTTTCTGTTTCAACAATGAGTTTTTGCCCCGGAGGTAAAGCTTTATTTATGCCACGGATATAACCCTCAATCCCTCTGTTCTGAAACTCCTGATTAACTTTGCGGGGAGCGTACCGAAGCGCATAAGGGCTTTCCCATCCAAAGCCCTGACCAAAAGAGTGGGCTCTTTCATATTTCCCCATACTTGACAGCAGCGTTTCTGCGCCGGTTTGCTGATCTTTTTCAAGCCCTTTTCTTCCAACAGAACCACCAATTATTGCTTCGTGACCTACTGATCCATCCGGGTTACGCCAAACCCTTTCGCCATAAGGGTATTCAAGTATTATTTTGTCTCTGGCAGCGGGCAAGTCTACTTCGTCGGTATAGTCTATCTCCCGAACCTTATATGTTGAGGGCGCGGCCGATGTTTTACTGGTTGTCTCAATCATACGCAGGTGCTGTTCAAAATCAGCGAGCTCTTTCATTTTAGGGGCCGGAACATTTTGACCAAATCCGGCTATTTCTTTCATCAGGTTATCGAGTTTGCTTTTTAATACAGGCCTTTCATCCAATATCGTTTTAAATTGCATTTGTAACAACGGACAAGCAGCACCTGCCGGCGCCGGTGAGCAACGGCCAACAGTTCCGTCCTTATAAACCTCCACCTCATGCTCCCCATCCGGCGATTTTTCATGCCCCTTCATTTTTATCTTTCTGTCAGTTTCATATTCATCGGCAACATGTTTTTCGTTTGCAGCTTTTGGAGCAGGTGTTGCTGATGTATCTGCATTTTCGGGGGTTGTATTTTCCTTTGAATCCTTCGGCGTTGCTGCGTCCGGTTCAGTTGTCTTGTTTTTTGTTGCGGCCTCGTTAAGCTCGGGTATTGTCCACTTGCCCTCGGCATCCATAAGGCCGTCATTTTGCAACCGGCGCCTGTATTTTTGCTCATTGGCAGCACTATTTATCAACTCATTTAATTGATCTTCGCCCGGGGCTGCTTTTGCATTTACTTCATTGCGTACAGCAACAGCAATCATTACGTTGGCCAGTACGGCATTCACCAGGATCTGTTTTTCCAGTGCTTCTTTTTGTTCGGGTGGCAGGTTTGCATCTTGTATTTCGTTAAGGTCGTTTACCGTTTTATAATTAATTACAAAAAAGTTAGTTGCCAGCTCCAGTTTTTGCACCATGGCTATACCTTTTTCGAGTTTTAAAAAAGTATTGGCAGCAGTAACAGCTTTAACAGCACCAACGGCTTCTACTGCTTTTGTTCCAAGGGATGCCATTTTTGCTGCTTTTGCGGCGGCATTTAACCCAACAAGCAGCGGCCCTAAAACATTAAGAATATCCATGGCCAGCTCCGCGTCCGGCTCAAGTTTATGATTTACCGCACGATCGTAAATATGATAACCCGCTACGCCCGCTCCCACTACTGCGCTGCCAACACCCAGGGCAAGCGCCAGGGCGCCCCCGGTTGCAACTGTACCAATTATCAATGCAGCTATACCTGCAACTGCCGCAACCGTTTCTAAAATGCCGATTACTCTTTTCTTAATTCCGGGTTTACTGGCGGCGCCGCCTTGAATATTGAGTTTAGGGATGCGGTATCGTAAAGAACCGCGGCCATATTCACACTCTTTACCAAATTCATTAAAAGCATCCTGAATAGCTTCCTGAAGAGCCGTGGCCCTGTCCTTATTTGTGCTGCTGCCTGAGTATTTTCGTTGGGTTTTATGCGTTGTTACATCAATCAGTACCACCTTTGTTTCATCGGGGCTGCTGTCATGAGTTTCGCCAATCATGGTTATCAACTGGTATTCCTGTCCTGTTTCCTCCGAAATAAGACTTACTACCGGCGTATAAGTGGACTTGCCCGGATCATAATCGTCGCTGAATTCATTGAGGTTTTTTTGTACATCAGCAAATCCCTTTCCCTGGGCAGATAGATTGGTAATAAGCGTATCTATCTTTGTGTCCAGCGCCTTTGATGGCTCACTCAATGAGAGCATCGTCCATAGATCCAGCAATCTTTTTCCGTCGACGGTATCCGCAGCAAGAATCAGGGAAAATGGCTTTGTACCACCTTTGTTTTTGACGTATAAATCCTTGAGTTTTTTGGCTAAACGGATATTATCTGCGGTGCTGCTAATATCTGATGTTAACCTGTCAGCAAGTGATGATTCCTGTCTTTTTGTTAAGCTATCAAGTTTGTCTTGCAGACGCTTTTTTTCCTCATCGGTTGTGGCTTCTGCAAGTTGTTTTTTAGTATCATCAATTTCGTTAAAAGGTTTATCAACTGATTTTTGCGCCAGTTTAGTGTCATCCTGCAGGTTAATGGCGAAAAAAGCCTCGCTTGGCCTTACAAACACTTTTTCACTGGGTTCAACCTGTGCCCGGCAATAAACCAGGTAATCTCCCTCCTGCTTTGGGAAAGAAAAGTCAGCCTCTGGCGTCAGGCTTAATTGTGAGCCATAAAAAACCCCTGCCGATTTTAATTTTTCCATCCGTTGGCGGCTGAGATCGGCGTTTATATCAGTTTTTGGCTCCCCAATTAACTCGGCAGCCTTGTTAACCTGGTCGAGTTTTGCTGTGTTAACAACGGGCTTTGTTTTTAACTGTCCTGAGTTTTTAAAATACATTGCTAACTGATCCCGCCTGTCTTTCCAATCAGCAGGCAGTTCCTGATTTTGATCTTCCGTTAACTGATCACTTACTTTATAAATATCCCAATAGTAATAAACCGAGCGCATCCTCGCGGTCATTTGGTTAAGTAAGCCCTCATCCAGCTTTTCCATCTGCACATCCATTTTAAAGGCATGGTGCGCATTGGTAACTGATATCCCATCGGGCCTTACATCGGTTGCTATTATATTTGATGGATAGGCATTTAATGTGTTCTCGAAATTTTTAAGGTCGCGGCCCTCCTCCTTAATATCGCCGCCTTTAAGAGCCTTTGTGGCGGTTTTAACTACTATTAGCAACTCCTCGGGCTTCATGGTTTTTTGCAAAGGATCCGGAAGAACGCCCGATTTTATTTGCGTTTCTTTGTCGTTTTGCTCAGTTGTGCCGGTGGCAAATACACTTATTCTTAAATAAATATTGGTGTCGCCATCATTATTGGTAAGTGAAATTTTATCCGGAAGATCAAAATGGTTATTGTTGGCCTTTCTCTCCTCGGCAATAAGCTTTTCAATTTTTAGTTTTAGCTCCACCGCCCAAAGCAGATCATTTGATAACACCTGCGCACCTTTTGTTGGCTTTACATCCGTAACTGATCTTAACTTTTCAATACGGATAAGCTGCCTTATGGATGCAAGTACATCAGTTGGGTTTGATTTTTCATTGGCGTCAAGTAAAACTCTTAATGTTATTTTATTTTTAGCATCTATTTGATCGGCATAGGCACGCCATTGCGATTTGCTTTTTGAATAATACAGCTTGCACTTATCAGGCACATCCTCAGATGAAGGTTCGGCTCTGTGGACCGTTAAAATTTCATCCTCCATACTTTTTTCAAACGTGTCAGCCCATTTAGGTCTCGGCGGAGCTGATTCCTGATCTTCGCTTTCACCTTTTTCGCCCTTACTTCCGCCACCACCACCGTAAGGCATTACTATAAGGGCAGTACCCCCGTTATCAAAATAGCTCTGAAAGCTTTTTTTATCCGCATCGCTGAGAAACCAATTGCCAATGTCATACATCGCATCGGTGCCTGCCATTGCTTTTTTTTGCTCATCGGTTTTAGGTATATCTTTCCCGGCAAATTGGTATCCTTTATCACTATCCTGCACTAAAGGGTAAAACGTGCCGTCGTTGCCCCATTTGTGATAGATGGTTAATAATCTGATATCTTTTTTAATGTTAAATGATTGGAGTTGTATTGGCGTAGCACTGTCAATTTTATAAATCATCGCGATGTTGTTCATCACAATTATCGCTCTTGTAAAATTTTGAGTGCAGCTTTTAAAAAAATCAACGTCATGCTTAATGTCTCCGGTTGTCTGGAAAAACGTAGTTATCTGAATATTGCCGTCTGTTATTTCAATTTCTTTCCGGCTTAAAAGCTTCCGGTTAACGGTATTGCTTTGCTGCACAACATGGGTAAGCTCGTGCGCCAGCAAATGCCTGCCGTCATCAGTGCCGGGCTGATAATAGCCCTGGCCAAATACAATATGATTATCATGCGTATAGGCCTTGGCCTGTATGGCCGATGACGATTTATGCGCCAAAGCATCGTTGTGAATCTGTACACCGCCAAAATCATGACCGAAGCGCTGTTCCATAAAGTGGCGATCGGGAGCATTTAGGCGTTCGCCGGGTGTTTGTAAAACCTGCTCAGCATGTGATGTATCATAGGCATTAGCAGTGCCGCTTTCTTTTCGGCTGATGCCCTTTTTATCTTCCTCTTCGCAGTGCGCACACTTGCGCTGCACAAACCTTGCCCCCGATTTAAAAAAGGCAGGTTCTTTGGTTGGCACGTCGGGCATGCTCATCACCCTGTCGGCTGTACTGTCGGCTTCCTGTTCAAAAACATCATTAGGCTCATTTACTGTTAATTTGGCTTGAAAAAACGGAGAATTACCGGTTTTATTCTGAGAAGAATGACCGCGGAGCAATTGAACGTTATTAGAACCTTTTTCAGACATATTTTTTAAAAATTGCAGTCTTTTTACATTTATTATTTACTACTCAACAGCTTCATGCGCCAGTTCGGTTACAAACCAATGATGAGCATCGATATCAGCATTGAATCCCTCATTATTATCCAGGTGTTTATCAGTAATTAGTTTCTTAATTTCTTTACCGTCAATCAGCATCAGGTTTTGGTGATTGGTGGCGTCGCCATAAAAATCTTTAATATTAGTTTGCCCACCCGGTGGCGGGCTTTTTGTCGAAAATGTACTACGGGCCGGCAATTTCCCAAGGATAGCATTTGTGGCGTCCTTAATGTTATTTGGCAAAACATTTAAGTCGGTGGCAGAAATCCATGCCTTATTTAAACCTTCTTGTATAAGGCGGGTATAACTTAGCGCACGTATTGCTCTGGGTTCCAGCTGGATGCCCTTGTAACCCGATATATTGGCAACGGTAACATCATAGAGATTAAGCGAATCCTGCTTAAATTGCCCCGGATTGGCAGGATCAGCCATAGCGGTGAGGTCCTTTTTATGTGAAGTCAACGCTTGCCCCAAATCGTGATAGCTGGCATCAAAAACACTTATTTTTTGCACCAGCGAGAGATCAAGCAGCGGTGTTGACCCCGGGGTTTTACCAATAGTATTCTCCAGCCCTCGGTGCCCGCGGCTGTGTGCGCTTAGCCTTAATGCATCAATTTTAGTTGGACGATTGATTGACGAGAGGCATTTTTGAACCTCAGCGGTATTAATAGTCACAAAATTGGGCTGAACTCCTTCCAGCGCGGGTACGCCTATTAATATCCAGGCTGATGCATCAGATGCTCCGCGTAAACCTTGTTCTGCTATAAAGTTTGCCGGCCCGTCCGGAGAGGAAGCAACAAAAGGTGTAAAGAAAATATGCACCTGATTTTGGCCGGCTACTACATTTTTAGGTACAAAAATGGATAAGTCCTTATCCAATGTTTTTTTAGATCCAGGTTGTTTATCGCTTCCAATAACAATCGGATCACCTGTAGTACTAAAGGTTTGATTAGCATATTTATCCTGCCCGTTAACTATTTCGTCCGAATGCATGGGGGTAAGACTCTCAAATCGCTGTATTACATTACCGGGCTTGCGCTGCACTATTTGCCGATTAACGGGCTGCACATATTGATCATTAAGGCCATTGTCTTTAAGCTTGGGTTGTATTGCCGGTGGTGTTACGGTCGGTGGTGTAGCGGCCGGGGCTGTAACCATTGGCGGCAAAGCCGACAGTGCATACTGCAAACGATTGTTTGTACCAATAATATTATTATGATCGGCGCCTGCATCCGTTGTTTCAATTACTTTGTAGTTTTCTTTTATCGCGTCCGCCTCCTGAGAGGCAAGTTTGGCAGCATCTACAACACTTTTAAATTGGTCCTGTATGTATGCATCAAGGTCCTTATAGCGTGCAACATAGGTTCCCTTGGGTGTATAGTATCCTCTAAAACGTGCGCTTTTTGCCAGATAGGCTGTGTGGTCGGCAGCACTTCCGGTTTTTAAATTAGTAACGTCCCGCGCAATTTGAGTAGTGATCCAATTTTTTATTGCCGCGAGTTCCTTTGGCCCGTTAATGGCTTCAAATAATACTATTTCGGTGGTTTTTGATGAGAGTTGACTTCCTTTTGTGCTATTAAGCAGATCCTCCACGGTGTTGCCGCCACCACTTTGAGCTGATAGTATTATTCTTTCGATAACAGGTAAGCTGACCCAGCTTTGGCCGCTCTGTATTTTGGTCAGTACTTCAGTAATATAAGCGTCGCTATGAAACCCATTTACACCAAAGCCGGAGTGGGTGGTTCCCTGCGGCAGTATTCCAATCATTTGGGTATGGCCGCTCGCTAATATTTGCTGCTCCATTTTATCTCTATTGATATCCATCACCGCATTGTTTGATTCCCGGTAACCCTCGTAGTAGCCATGCAAATACAACAGTACTTCTACCGGTTTCTTTGGATCCAAACCTGCGGGTATTATAACAATGGCCTTTCCGACGGCTTTCTCGGTGGTTAAAACTGGTACTTCTTGTCCGTTCAACGGCTTTTTCGTCGATTCGACCTGGTTGCCCTCCTTTAGGCCATCCACCGGAATCCGCAATACTGTTGACCCGGCGGTAGGTACTGCTTTGCCATCTTTATCAATATTTAACTCACCTTTATTGATGTTGGTGCCGTCGGCCCAGCCAGATTGCCGGTATACCGTGTTGTTAGTAACGTTATTGCTTATTTTGGTTTGTACGCTCCCTGTTTGTTGTACTATATGGGTAAGCTCATGAGCCATAAGTTTTTTGCCACTATCACTATCGGGCGAATACTGCCCCGAATTAAAAACAATATTGTTACCGGTGGTATAGGCTAACGCATTAATTGATTGTGCCGATTTTGCGGCTACAGCATCGGTATGGATTTTTACGTTCGAAAAATCATGACCGAATCGCGGCTCAAAAAAGCTTCTGCTGGTTTGTGATATTTGCTGCCCTGACGAACTTAAAGAACTTACATAGCTATCCAACTCATTACTTCCCTGCACTTCATTGCCGTCACCTTCTTTACGATGCACATGTGTTTCCTCCTCTTCGCAGGCCTGGCATTTGCGCTGTATTGCGTTATTGGGGTTGGGTTTAAAAAAACTGCTTTGCGTATCACCCATCCGCATCACTTTATCGGCCATTGCATCAGCTTCCTGCTCATAAGTGTCATTCGGCTGGTTAACAGTAAGCTTAGGCTGAAAAAACAATGTTTTTTTTGCGTTCTTATCACTATCACCCGGCTTGCTGCTTTTTGCAATGTTCATATACCTTGATTTCTTTTTAAACTACATTTAAGCTGATCTTACTTCGTATTTACTGCTTTTTTTGTATCGCAATCCTTTATAATTTCAGTTGACGGATGCTTTCCAATCTCAGGCAAATTGCCTGGGTTTATGTTGGCAACTGCTTTTTGGCAGCTTTGATCAACTCTTGCCCGAACAAATTTGGGTGAGTGCCAGTTTTGTGTATCCCTTTCCTTTGATTTACTTGCCAAACACCAAAAATTATCGCCCCATTTATCAGGATGTACACCGGTTTGTTGCTGAAGCGAGGATTTTGCCTGCGCATCCGAACCGAATGTTTGGGTGGTACTGTTAATGGCGTCCCGGAATTTTGCCAAACTTAAATCAAAGGCCAATTTGAAATCGCTGCAATGTTCATTTTCCCCGTCTCGTATGGTATCAGATCCGGATTGGGTAATATTTAAATACTTGGGATACGTACCCTTGGGGCACGAATTATTATTTATATCTCCTGTTTCCTGCAAACTCAGTGATCCTTTATCCTTAAATATTTGCGGCAGCAGGAAAAATGAAGTAGCCTGAAAGCCTGCCGTTGTTTTTTGTAATATCCCATTTAGTAAGTTTACCCCGGGCACATTTACATCACTTCTGTTGAGATTTGTAACGCCCAAAGACTTATCAGTATCACCTGATTGGCTTAAATAAACATCAATCATCACCCCTTGCGGAGTACAGTTTGGACTCGAGTTGGCGGTAATTTGTGTTGTTGGAAGCGTTTGTGGCTGATCATTACCATTTTGCTGTACAGCATCGGCATTGCCAGTGTCGGCAACAGGTGCATCAATTCTTGCGTGTATAGTTTGTGAATTGCCCGGGCTTTCTTTACGATGAACGTGTGTTTCTTCTTCTTCGCAGGCCTGACATTTGCGTTGTATGGTATTGGCCGCCGGTTTAAAAAAAGGAGTTTTATTAAAAACGTCAACAGGCATAGCCATAACCCTTTCGGCCGCATGGTCGGCTTCCCGCTCATAAGCGTCGCCGGATTGGTTAACAGTAAACTTAGGCTGAAAAAATACAGCATTAGCTTTGATCTTATTTTCCGTAGTTTGCTGTGTACTAAACATTTATATCGTCTTTTTTATAATTTAATTAATACTTTTTTATTAAGCTGTTGCTTTCCCGTTTTTAGGCCCATCGCCGCAGTTTATAAGCGGTGGGATCAAGACGCCGCTTGGAACCACGCGTACTTTGTCTGGTGCAAAAGGCATCATTTTAGCAAAACCGATTCTTACAGATTCATAGTGTCGTGGAAGCGGAGCTTCTGAGGGATTATTCATAATGCCGGCACCGCGATCACGGGAACCACTCTTTGTGCCACCGTAGGTATAGTCAATTCCATTTGTGGTAAAATACTCCTCGGGATTGCCAAGCATGTGGCCATATTCATGAGGCACATCGGCTGGATCGGCGGTACCCCATTTTGTCATCCCGGTAGTGCCGCCCACACCGGCTACACCATTTTGTGTATCGCCGGGGTTTTGTGGCTTTATGGTATAATGCGCCGTTGCCGGGCTGGTAACCCATTGAATATCTACATCAATTGGAAATACCTTTGGTTCGCAACTGTCCCATACCTCCATGCTAAACTGTCCTTTTCCCCAACGGCTTTCAATGGCATTTTTCCAGCCAGCTTTTAAACTATCAGAAGCAGTGGTATATAAACGCGATACTATGGTCACGCGCTTTACACTGAGGTTATATACAATCTGAAATTTTGAATCCCAGGTAATTGTTTTATTCCAATCGGCAGCACGGGGAGGAGCATTGGATATGGTTTCTGTTAATGTTTGCTTAACCTCGCTGGTAACCGGTGGGGGCGGTACGGTGACAGCCGGTGCTTTCTGAATACTTTTGGGGTTGATATTACCCTGCTGTTGCACCACATGGGTTAATTCATGTGCCATTAATTTTTTACCGCTAGCACTCTCCGGCGAATACTGCCCGCTGTTAAAAACAATATTGTTACCCGTAGTATAGGCCAATGCGTTAATGGATTGTGCCGATTTTGCTGCCACCGAATCGGTATGCAGTTTTACATTTGAAAAATCATGCCCAAAATGTGGTTCAAAAAATTGTCTGCTGCTTGCTGCCATCGGCTGGCCCGAAGAGCCTAATGTACTTACGTAGCTATCCAGATCATTGCTGCCCCGTATTTCGTTGCCATTGCTTTCTTTACGATGCACATGTTTTTCCTCCTCTTCGCAGGCCTGGCATTTACGCTGAATTACAGGAGGTAGCGGCTTAAAAAATGAATTTATTTCTTGCGGTATTGGCATTCGCATCACCCTATCGGCCATAGCATCTGCCTGTTGTTCATAAACATCGTTGGGTTGGTTTACGGTTAATTTAGGTTTAAAAAAAGAAGTGCCCCCCTGCTGGTTTGAAGTAGCTTGGTTTTGATTCTCTTTTTTTAACATGCCGGGTTGCATTTCCATTTTTAATAATTCAAGACATTAAGTTTTAAAAGCTTTTTTTGATGGTTTTATCAAGCAAAATATTATTTACAAATGCTTTATGCCCCGTGCGCATGTGCTGTAAAACCCAAAATGCGAACAGCGAGTCGGAATACAAATCGGATTTATCGTCTACACCAAAATTATCACAGATCTTGAAATGTATGGTAGCTTCGTAAGTGTGTGCAGTGCAGTCTACAGAAAGCGCCGTTAAAACAATTTCAATCCCATGCGTACCACCAATTACCGCTTTAAGCATTGCTTTGTCGATATCGTCTTTTGATCGCAATGAAACCGGTGTAGCCTCAAAAATGACAAGCTCAGGTTTAGACATAGGGAAATTAACCTTGGGTACAGAGGGCGAAGCAAGTGCATAAGAAGAACAATTATTGCTGGCCGGGGTAGCGGCCATGCCGGTAATTATAGTATGAAACGCAGCTTCAACTGCTGAGGAAGTGGCTTTAAAGCTTGGGGAGCTATTTGCTGCCGCACCAATTGGTGTTCCTATAGTGTGGTCAACCGGAGTAGGGGAGCCAGCATAAAAATGATCGGCTGCGTCATTACCCGGAGCGCCTCCAATGGTGCCGATTCCGTCAATGCCTGTCTTCATTTTTGTTAAAAGGTCTGCATCTGTTAAACCTGCATAAACCGTTGATACCATTTGACTGTTAAAAGTGCCGCTTGGCCCACCAAGCTTATCATGGTTTAAAAAATCATCCCCGCTGCCGCAATTTGTAGTGTCAGAAAAAAGCACAATCGGTAAACTGCAGCTTACGGGGCAATTTGGCTTAGGTGTTTCCGGCGTGGCTGGTGCAGGTGCCATGCTGATATTTGCCACCTGGTTACTTTCCTTTGCTCCAAACTCATCCGTTTGACCCTGTGCCTTAATCTCTATCAAACTATCGGGAACACCGTTACCCTTCAGCTCTTTTACAATAGCCAGCGCCCGGTTACATGATAATGGCCAGTTAATTGCATCGCCACCGGGTAGGCTGGCGTAGCCATCTACGCGCAAAGGGATTGTGCTTCCGCTTGTTTTCCAACTTTTAACAAAACCGGCGATATTAGTTTTTTGAACAGGCGTTAATGTAGATGAAGACACCGGAAACAAGGTATTTAATGCAATTGAACCTGGGTTGTCTGTAGCCACCGGGCAGGATATTCCTGTAGCTTTAGACGGATCGCCTATCCGCTGTATTTTGGTGGATATGCCGTTTCCCTGCTGTACCACATGGGTTAACTCATGCGCCATCAGCTTTTTACCGCTATCGCTCTCCGGCGAATACTGCCCACTGTTAAAAACAATATTATTACCGGTGGTATAAGCCAGCGCATTGATGGATTGTGCCGATTTTGCCGCTACCGTGTCGGTATGGACTTTTACGTTTGAAAAATCGTGTCCAAACCTCGGCTCAAAAAAACTTCTGCTGGTTTGCGACATTTGCTGCCCCGATGAACTCAGAGAGTTTACATAACTATCCAACTCATTGCTGCCCTGCGTCTCGTTGCTGTTGCTCTCTTTACGATGAACATGTGTTTCTTCTTCCTCGCAGGCCTGGCATTTACGTTGTATAGTATTATTTGCAGGCTTAAAAAATGGATTTTTATTAAATACATTATCTGGCATAGCCATAACCCGGTCAGCCGTATGATCAGCCTCGCGCTCATAAACATCATTAGGCTGGTTAATGCTCAGTTTAGGCTGAAAAAAGAATGAACCGGAGCTGTTGCCCGTAACATTCGAAATAGGCCTTAATGATGATGTTCGCTGTTCCATTTATTACTCAATTTAATGGCCTGTCAAATACTCAGCCGGTATCTTATTGTTATGCGTTGTAAATTCCTCAGCAAACGTTACGCTCCTTTATTTTAGCACCAGTCAACACTTAACATATTTTGCATCCACGAGAGGCGGATGGTCGAAAATCCCCAGGGTAGTTTACCCAGTAAAATATCCACCGTTTTTTGTTCAACGGTTAATAGCCAACCACTCTCTTTTGATTCGAGCCTGCCGTTACGTTGTAAAAAAGTGCTCCTGAACCCCTCAATTGAAGTATTTTTTAATGGTTCGCAGTAGTTGATCACGGTGCTTAATAAATTATCTGATTCTGTTTTTTCTTTCCGGGATAATTTAATAGCCGCTGGGAGGGTATCTTCCATCGGATGGCCGCATAATATTTTTTGAAGTGTTAAATCAAATTCGGCAGCTCCAGTCTCGCCCGTGGCAAGATAATTCAACAGTAAAACGGCGCGACCCCGGGCATCTTCATTTATAAACTTACCGTCTTTAAAAATATCCAGGCCTTCAAAATAAGGCTTTAAAAAAGGGTGCAGCATTATTATGCCGCAATTAATTACACTAATTACTTCGCCCTCGCTAATGCTGTTTCTTTTAGGGGTCGGAATGCCGTTTTTTAAGGGTTTTTTTACCGATGCAAGCCGGTTTAAACTTTCGTCCGAATTTCCACTGGCTGAGCTGGTGCCGATGCCTTTAATAGTGGTATCATCAGTTCCATCGTCCAAAGAACTTTTGCGTTCAGCAGAAATATTCTCATCATTCTCCCCGGTTGATTTCCGGCCTTTGTTTAAAGCTGATGCATTATCGTGATCGGAAACATTATTACGCTCTGCTATGTCGTTGTCCTCGCCTTTGGATTCATCTTTTTTTCTTTTTTCAGGATGAACGTCCCCGGTAATTTCCCGACTTTCATCTTCCTTATCAGTTGCTGCTTTTATATTTTGATCGAATCCAGGAGTATCGCTTTGGCTTTTATCATTTCCGGTATTATTCTCAGATGTTTTGTTTTGAACAGCAATCTCGTTCGTAGTATTGCTGTCTTTGTCTACATTGGTGTCTTTAGGAGAAGAATTGTCTGCACCGGCGTTATTTGCATCGTTTTTATCATGTAATGACTTGCTTCCGGCCTTGTTTTTGGCATTATCTGCTTTGAAAAATGCCGTTAGCTTTTTGAATGCCTGTTTAACGGTCTTTGTTTTAAGCCCTTTGTTAATTTCCTTCTCATTAACTGCCTGGATATGTTTGCTTTGAATATCATAATGAGCTAACAATAAATCTAAGACTTCAAATGCCGGGTCTTCATATTTTACATCTAACAATATATCAAAAACACATTGCCATATTTTTGCCCTTACGGCCGGGCTATCGGCTAAAAAATTGTTGCTGACTTCATTCAAATCTTCCGCATCCGACGTTTCTGTTTGATCTGCAGCGGATAAGGTGTTTTTACCGATGCTGCTTAATATAAAGAGGTAGTCGCCAGAAACTGACGTCCAGGGCTCATCAAAAGCAGGAATTGTTTTTAACAATAACTCCCCAATAAACTTGTCCGAAAACTGCGAAATAAGCCGTTCAATAATCACCGGATTGTCCTGATAATTACTTTTCATCCAGTTTGATAGGTACTGGTATTCACTTGCCGAAAGTGTGTTTAAAATTTCATCCTCCCACCCGGCCTTTTTTGCTACCGAACTATACCAGGGCAGATATCCTTTTTCCAGGAAAAAGATCAGCGCGTTTTTTAACGATTGCGCTTTGCTCAATTCTGTTTCTCCGCCTTGCGTGGTGCTTAGTTTTTCTTTTTTTTCGGATAAGCTCTTTGTTAACTCAGTAATAAACTGCGCTTTAAATTCCGTTTCAAAATTCAAGGCATTTATATTGCCCAAATCCAATTGTAAGGAATCAATGCGGATAATTTTATCAGACGGAAATATTTTGTCCAGTATCTTTTCAAGACTATTCTTTAAATCATTTTGCAACAGCCTGCTTACCCGCTCCTGAAAAGCGTACGCTTCATCTTTTTTTGAAAGATGAAGCGTAACTTTTTGCTTATAAACAAGGTGCCTTGCCATGGGTGATTGATATTATTATCCGGTGATTAATTCATTAACTGCCCGGTTTTTTGGTAAATAAATTCGTCATCCCCTTTAATAAGGACGATGATGGAGCTACCGGCTCCACAATGGATACACTGGATCCTCTGATAACAACATTTGTTGTAGTAGTAACAGTATTACAAGCTCCGTTTGCCACCGAAAGTATGATTGTTGTGTTAATTGGCGGTGGAACGTAGGTAAGCGGAGCAGCGTTTAGCGTTATTTCTGGATTTTGGATAGTTGACGTTGCTATTGGAAATCCTGCTCCGAATGTCCATGCATAGCTGTAGTTATTAATGTCATCAGGCACCGCGTCCGGAACAAAAGTTATTGCTTCTGCCTGGCCGCCATTAGCTCCGGTAGTTGGAGTGCTGGTAATTGTAAATGTAGCAACCGGAGTTGTTAAAACCGTAACTGAAACCGGATCAGATGATACGCCGTTAAGCGTGTAAACTATTTGAAAGATACCCGGACCGGCAGTAGCTGGTGTAAAGGTGAGCTTAGTTCCGTCTAAACCGGTTATTGTATTAAATGTTCCACCCGGAGCCGATACGGTTATCGGTTCGGCGTTACTGTCGGTCTGGCAAAATGTAGTTCCCATTGTTACAGTAGGTTTAGGCTGAACCGGAGTAACCGGCTCTGGAAACATGTACGCCACCGGTGGACAATCTGAGCAGCACATATAGGGGATATAAAAATCGGCTATTATGGCTCCGTCAGCGATTGAATAGGTGGCTGTAGGCCTTCTGGTGAAAACAGGAAGCCGGTTAAGTATTCCCAATACGGTTTGCTTAGTGTCTGCCGGCGCATCAGTACAGGCATTTACGAAGCTGGTTATTAGGTTAAGGCTTGTATCGTCGAGATTATTTAATGAAGTATTGGTAACATCAGTATTAACCACGGTTTGGTTAATATTTAGCATGGTCTGATCGGTGTTTAACACCATCGTTGGGCTTTGTACAACGGGTTGATTAATATTTAGCATGGCTTGATCAGTATTTACCACCGGGCTCTGGACAACGGCCTGCTTAGCTACATCAGCCATTATATCTGCCTGTGGTACAGCCGTAGCTGAACTTTGAGCAGCAGCAGTTGGTGCGCTTTGAGCGGCGGTAGCAACAGGTTGCGCACTTTGCGCAGCAATAGCGGTAGTTTGCGCACTTTTAACGGCAGTAGCCAGAACCTGATTAGCGGCCGTTGCACGTACTGCGTTTGCAAGGTTTAGGGTTGCTGCTGTGTTGTTAGCCAAAGATGAAATTGCCGCCCCCGAATGATAAACTAAAACAAAAGTGCCGCCTTTAGGCACACCGGCTTTATGTTCGAGGCCGGGATGATTTTTGTAATAGGTTAAAAAGTTAAGCTGCTTTTGATATTGGGTAAGCCGGGTTGAGTATTCGGCCGCAAGCACCTGCAATCGTTCATAAATACATATATTGGTCAAAACGCCCAATTCTTCGGCTAAAAGACCCAGTTCTATATCTTCAGCAAGGGTAACAAAAGCAGCATCTGCTGCATTTGTATCGGTTGAAGCGGCGGCAGCATCCTGTATTGTTAATCCGGTTAGAATATCCAACACCAGCGCAACATCAGTAAGATAGGTTTGATTCGCCGTATTGAATGCAGTCATATCCAACTGTGCAAGTGTATTGGTTTGTAACAAATACATCATTTGTTCAACCGCATCAATAAAGGCAAAAAGATAAAAATAAACCGCAGTTAACGTATTGTTTTGATTGATTTGGATCGGATTTGCAAATGCACCATTGCTTAAAATGTTTAAATAAGCGCTCCCTATGGTATTTGCAACCGGCGGGCAGTATTTGCGCATAAAATCGCCCTTTTGATATGTAGTAGCGGGGTCAAGCAGCGTAAGATTAAGCGCTGCTGTATCCAATCTAAATTCGCTAAACTTTATTGTAGGGGCTGCAGTAGCGTCCACATTAAATGAAATATCCCTATTTACCTCATTTGTTAGCCCGATTGTGGGCGCCTGGTAAGGCATTTTTGACACAAAACAAAATATGGTATGAATTTTACATGCAGCCTCGGCTATTATCAACTGATAATCAGTATCCAGGTCATTTAAATTACATTGAGGCAGTGCGGCACCTGTTTGCAACTGATCCGCAGAAACGGCTACCACGTCGAACGGCAAATTATAGTTTAATTGCTGACTCACCAGAGCGGATAAAACAGTTTGATAGTTTTGGCCTATATGCCCTTCAACCCTCAGAAAATTATAACGCTCAATATCATATAAAAGCGGTTGTGTCACCGTAGTATTAGTATTATAAAGCGTGGAGTTATAACTCAAATTGGAGACTGCATTTCCATGACTGGTTTTGTAGTAGTTCCAATATTTATACAGTTCGGCGCCGCTGGTATTGAGCTGGTAATAATACGGTATGGCACGATCAGAAAGCAATGGGAGCTCATACTGGCTTGGCGTAATTTTCAAAGCGGCCTGAAGCGCTAAAGCTTGCGATTGCAGGGTGAAACTGTTAACCATTATAACCATGCGGTTAAACAAAAGCATTGCCTCTGTTGCATCGTTTCCCATTTGCGAAAACAGATTCGAATACATGAAATAATCGCGATAGTTGTCCTTGTTAAAGGCATCGGTACCTTGTGAGGCGCTTCCCAAAACCAAATGCAGCGGAAACAGATTTTCGTCGGGGCAGCAAGTGCCTGATATGATTGATACTTTTGCCGAAAATTCATTATAAGCCTTTATCAGGTCATCAACAAAGTCATAAAAATATTGTATAAATACCGGATTCTGTGTTAAAACCGCGTTCCGGTAAGCCTGTAAGTTGGTTAATAAATTAGTGAACGGATTTGTTGTAACATCAACCAGGCCACTGTAGCTATCGTAACAATAGTTATAAGCAAAGCTTATCTGGCTTAACGTAGGATCATCAACAAGATTAACAAAAGCATTAATTACATCGTTTGAAGTATTTAAAGGGATATATGGCACATTGAACCGCTTTAACGTTACCTGATGCGATGAATTTAAATTCAAGCTGAGCAATAAGCTGGGATTGATGGTTAAGACTTCAGATACAGGAATCACAGCACCAGGCAGATCATTTACTGCAACCAGCAGCGGCCTAAGTGTAAAAGCCATGGTTGAGCCGCTGTTGTTGCAATCAAGCATGTTGCAATTTTTCAGATCGGTTTCACTGGCTTCCAAAAACAATACCACCACATAATCAAGTAAAAAATTAGTGGCCGATGATATGGTAACAGCATTTGCCTGCTGTGCTGCTTCCAGATTGTCGTACTGATCATCAGTTATCAGCGTCCATAAATTTTTGTTTGCGCAATATGGCTTAAAGAAGGGCAGATTACCGGTATAGGTAAATGGCAGGTCGGCCGGCATATCAACAGGTGTATACGGAACATAATAGGTATAATCCGTTGTATCCTGACTGATGAGGTATCCCTGCGAGGTAATGCCGCAGCCCTTTGTTATTTCAATTACGCCCGGGTTCAGAACAATATCCAAACCGCAAACAATGCCTATTCCAATTAACTTGTTTCGTGTCCAGCGGTTTTGCTGGTCAAGATAGTTAAAGGTTTCGTTAAGGTGGTCATTGGTGAGCACCTGATCTGGTTCGAATACGATGTATTCAATTGGATTTGCCATATATCAATTTTTAAAAGATCCTAAAACGGTTTTGCCAAGCAATACCTGGTTGGTGCTTACACTTTCTGCACAATTGTGTAAAGTGGCTACCGGGTATTGGCTATAAAGAGTAAATAATAATTGTAACAAAGCATCATTAGCTGTTTGCAGATTGTGTACCGTAGCAACATCGGTAGTATTAATTGAATAATTTGCCAGGGCAGTTATCCAGGTATTATAAGCAGTTTCAAAACTGTAAAGCATTACATCATCCAACCAGCATATTTTTACAATAGCATGGGCCGGTAATTCCTGGCGGATAATGTTTTCAAAATAGTTTCTGAAAGCCATGTTTTGAAACTGAGTTGGCCAGTAAGGCAGCACAACCGAAATCCGGAAGGAGTATGGATCTTGTTCACCGCAAAAATCACAGTTAGGGTCAAGGCATACAGGAGCCGGAGCAAACTGGGTATTACGCGGCCTCAGTAAAATATGCTCAATGAGGTGCATTCCTTCAGCATTGCATGCGGTGTTAAATACGATAATAAATTGTGCAAGAGCCGCATCAGCCAAAGCTGCCGATGAAAAATTATTACTCACAGCCAGATTATTTCCGCTATTATCGGTGATATAGATATTATAGGTTGTGCCGCTGCCGCTGATACCGAAATTTTCGCCGGCCAGTATCAGGTCCATTGTTGTAAGCAGCCCGGTGTTCAGCGCGTCTTGTGTAGCGTAAGTGGCAACGGAGGTTATGGTATTTTCGTTACCATCACTAAAAGAAAACTGGTAGGTAGCCGGACTGCCTTCATTAGTGATAGTGGTAGCGTTGCCTAAGCAATACAAAAACCGGCGACTATAATTACTGTAACCCCCAAGGCTGCTGAGTTTTTTTTCGGCACCCGATACATTGTTGGTATTCCAAAGCTGTGAGGTATCAATACTAAAATCAACCTTTTGCGGCGAATAATTAAATGCCCTGCCACGTTGGTAGCTTGTTGAAGGGTAATTTTGCAAAAACTGAATTTTGTTATTGATCATATCAGCCGGATCAATCCCTGTTTCCTGTTGTGTGGCATAATCAAGCGTATACATCAACAATACATAATCATTAAACGACTCTGCAAAGCGGCTCATCAAATGATCCAGAAACCGGTTTCTGCGGTCTAAAAAAGTTTCATTTGTTTCGTATAAATTTTGCCATGCATTCACAGTTGTATTTGCCGAATCCTGGTGTTGCATTACCAGCTGGTCAACGGTATTTGCACTGCCGTCCTGCTTGTAAATTGGCAGTATATCTTTTATGCCGCTTATAAATTGTGCATAATAGGTTTGAACGGTCACGTCGGTTGAAAACAACTCCTTTGCATTTTTTAACAGCGAGAAAAAATCGGCAAGTAACTGGTCATAGAGCAATAAATAGGCTTTCAATTGATTGGCCTGTGCAGTTCTTTCGGTTGTGGCGTTTGGAGGTAAACCATAAGCGCCTATTCCATAAGTTTGCGGAAAAAGGTCTTCTATTGAGGTATAACTGTCAAGCACGCTATAAGTTCCTGTCGGGATAGCCAGGTCAAACGCATGGCCCGAGAGTTTATTGCGGGCTTTGGAGGCATTCATCCAGTTTAAAATGCTCCGTACATCGGCCAGGTTAGGCAGGTAAGGAAACTGGTTTTTATAAAACAGAATTTTTGATTTGGTTTGAGCCAATACCGGTTTACACCCGGATGTTATAGGGATACACCATTTTTTGCCTATTTCGTCAGGATCAGGCACATCGTTAGCGCCAAATTTTGTCATCCTGAAATTGCGCGCAGCCAGTACACCCTCAACATTCATTATCAGGCTTATTATTTCTGATCCGTAAATTTCGTCTCTCAGCTGTGTCTGCTCTAACTCTGTGGTGTCAATAAATCCATGTTGCAGGGCCGGACCTTCAAAAATCTGGTCGGTTGTGTAACCTTTGGCCTGCATATCACTCAACTGGTAAAAATTTATTGAGGGATCAAAGTATTCTTCAATGGCATAAAATACTTCGGCCTCCACCTGTGCCATATCAGCCGATGGCGTTACATCAATATCACAGCAAATGGCAATTTCTTCGTCTTCAATGGTGGTAAGGCTTACAAAATCTTCGCACAGATTGCGGTTTTGATTAAGCGTAAGATTAACGGTCCGGATAATGTTCTGTACTTTTTTAATTTTAAGCTGATACATGCCTATAACCTGTGCAGCGAAACCTGGAGCGTTAAAAAAATCCTGGATATCTGATACCTGTACCGTTTTTCCTGCCGGCTGCAAGTCAACATCTACTGTCGCCTGTATACTAAAAGCGGGGCTCGCATTCAGCGGCGAAGAAAAAGTTATTGTTGTTGGCAGTGTATCGCCTGTTGGTGGCGTTACAACCACACCGCTAAGTAATGTCGGGTCAAAATTCAGCAACGCTGTCACAGTTGCATCATTCCATAACGGAAATATTATGGTAAGGCTGGCGGCACCGCTTGTAAAATTGGCAGTTGTTGGATTTGATATCTGCAACTCACCATTGTTTAAGTCGCCAAATTGTTCATCTACTTCCAGATCAAGCAATACCTTATACAATCCCCGTAAATAAATGGGATGAGGAGTAACGTTGTACGATAAAACATCTGCCTTGCAATCAGCATAAATGGCAATTTCACCGGCAGGAACCACCAGGTTATTGATGGTATAAGAGTCATCAAACAAAAACCAGGCATTGTGCACGCCAACAATGTCAATAAGCAGTTTGCGGTAGTCATCAACATTTAATGGCGATTGTGTAAGTATAGTATCTGCTGTATATAAAGTTTGTTTAGCCGATATTGTGCCATCAGGGTCGGTTAACAAATCCTGCATGTTAAAATCGGTACGATAGCCCAATTCAGTAATGGCATAACACAGCGCTTCCAGTATAGTGATCCCCGGGTCATGTTCGTTATAATCCGTCCACAGTTTACTGCCCAACTGTTCAATATAATCCAATCCAGCCTGCCGGAGGAAAGCGTAGTCCTGATCGTTAGTGAGGACGGGGTTTTTGGATATGGTTAATTCAGTCATTTGCAATTACAATTAGCGGGTGTGGTAATCAGGTGTTTTGTACCGGAGGCTTCATCATAATAAGACACTAAGATGGATCGTGCGGTACTTGGCACAGCTTCTTCTATATTATAAAATGCCTGTTCAACAATTGTGTTGTCGCGGATGACCTGGTTCATTTGAAAACCCACAACAAAATCAACGTAATATCTTTCCTCAACAAAATTGAGCACTACTGATTTTTGAATGGTGGTGCCAAAGTCTATCGCCTGCGGATCGCCATAAGCCCATGGCGAAAGAAACTGTTCAATATCAGTATTGAGCTGATTGGTAAAATATACCGGATCATAGTTTGGCTTAAAAGTTACGGCGAAGGCAAACTGCACCTCCTCAAATTGCGGGTTACACAAATTAAGCGTTACAAACGGCGATGTTAAGGTTATTAAGTATTCCTGTATATCAGTTAATAACCCGATACTGGTATATGGCCGCAATATGTTTGCAGTATTTAGCTGGGTTAAATCGGGAATGGTTATTACCATAATCTGGCCTGCCAGTGTTTCTGAATATTTAGGCTGGTTGGTTTTTTCATCCAAAATAAACCCGGTATGATTAAGGCACTTTGCTTTAAATATTTGCGGGAAAAACTGTAGTGTAAGGCGTTCATAATCCCACGCTGTAATGGCACGGTGTTTATGTCTCAATCGCTCGCTAACCCGGGTATAAAACTGATCGTCGGTTTCGGCAATGCGGCCACCAAATGAGCTGTACGGTTGTTGGGTTTGCTTTAACGAAGCATCGGCAACAGCGGGCTTGCTGATAGTATTTGGCGGTAGTGTATTGGTAAATACAATATTGCTGGCAGGTACCTGCACAAACTGTGCTTTGGCTGCATTAGTATCAATGGCTATTAAATTGCATACCGCATCGGTATCGTGTTCAACTACAGCCTTTATCCATATATAATTATTATCGGCCCGGGTATTATTTAGGGTAGCAGCATCCGGAACATTAAAAACAATAAGGCCCGAAGATGTTAAGTTATTGGTTTGATCTGTTACCTGCTGGGCACTAAACTGTATCCAGTTGTTGGCGCTTAAATAATACCAATCCACTTCGGTCATGTTTTTTAAAGGATTGGCGCTACCGTCAGACACTTCAAACAATACCGAGAAGGTTTCATCGGCCAGCGCGTTGCTTAATCCTATCCATAACTCGCCGCCGTTATCTGCAGCAACACCATCATCAAGGTTAAACAGCGGTAAAAAAGAGAGTGCATCGTTTGTGATAGCCGGATGCATTTCGCGGTAGCCAAAAGGCTCAATATGGTAGAAATAATTGGTGCGTGCGTTAAAAGCCGCTTTGTTAAACAGCAGATTATCTTCGGCACTATAGGTTATGCTTATTGTTTTTACTGCCGGAGGAGTGGGCGTTGGCGTAGTAACCTTATTTACTGTATAGCTCGAAACCGTGGTAGATGTTGGCGGATTATAATTAACGGTAACAGACGGTTGTGGTATACTATTAACAAACGTGCTGAGATTATAATCAGTGTTGTTCAGTTCCAGTTCAATAAAACCATCAACTGATGTAATGGTATACGGTGTACTTGCGGTAAAACCAGCAGGCGATTGTACAATGGTATTTAATCCTGAAGTTGTAACTGCCGGCAAGCTAAGATCAACAGACAAATCAGCTGTTGAAAACCCTGATATGATGGGATCTTCAATTGTAAATAATCCCAATCCGATATCCTCGGGTGTTGTGGCGTCAAAATTGGGTTTCAGCTCAAGAATAGGTCTAAAATCAAACGCGGCATCTCGTACTTGTGCCCTTGTCTGAGATGCTGATGGTGCTGGCGAATTAATGGTAATGCTGGAAGCATACAAGCTTACGTCGTCGCTGTTTATAGCTTGCCAACTGCCCTTTGCAAGCGAGGAGATGCTTGCTGTAGTTGTGCTAAGCGGCGCCTGCTGCCATTCAAAATTAATGGTGAGGCTGGTAAGCGTTTTTTGAAAAATTTCTTTACTACCGATGATAAATGATGCGCCTTCATCCGGGAAATCACCAAAAAGTTTAAAAGGTTTTGATGTATCTATTTTACCATCATTGTTTTGCAGCACCAGGTTTTTAACTGCTGTTACGGTTGCAGCTACGGTTATTTCGGTTATCCTCAGCAGTTTAATTTTTTGGTACGATGCATAACCACTAAGCATCATTTGTGCCATGGGCAATGCAACAGTAAAGTTGCCGGAGTGCAGTTTTGCTGAATAAGGTATTATAGCAGGCGCATCGCCCTGAAGTGTTAGGGTGATCGTAAATGTGCTGCTGCCGGTTATCGCAGCAGTATAGCCGGAGCTGGCTACTGTATACCATCCTTTGGCACCTGTAAGCTGTATGGTAAACATGCCGTTCAGGTCTGTTGCAGCAATTCCGCCCAGGTTACTACAGGTAAAAGTAAAGGTTATGGCTCTTGTACCTTCATTAAGGTATAATACGTTTGTTGCTATTGCAAATCCAAGCGAAGCTTGGGTAACATCGTTCTGCGGATCGCCAAAGGGGAACCATGAGCTGTCGGTGTTTGTTAATTTTGCCCCCTGCCCATCCTGCGAGTTGGCAACCGGGGCTTCAAATAAAGTTACCGGGTTAATGCCCTTGTTTAAAAATATCGATCGTAATAACTGAACACTTGCGGTCTGCAGCACAACATCATTGGTAGTTGCATAAAATAAATCGTTATTATTAGCGTCCTTGCCTGCTTTAAAAGAGGTACCGGCAGGTATTAGATCTTGTGTAATATTTTTTTGCAGTGTAAATATCAGGTGTACAAAATCGGCTTCGGCGGCATTGTTGGTTAGCTCAAGTACATCTTTATAATAAAAATCGAGGTGTTTTTTGGTATAGCCGTTTAAATGCTCCTGCGCAAATGCAAAGAGTTTTAAAAAGGTAAGATACAAGGCATAATGCGGCGTATGCGAAGGGCAGTTATCAAGCATATCTGCCAGGAATGCCGGTGTGCGGCTTACTATATTGGTAACGCCATCAACAAAAGACTGGTAAATGCCGGTGAATAAATTACTGGTTAAAATATTTGTTACGTTGGCGTTTACGGTGTCTGCCGGGTTTAATGCAATGTTATTTGCCGTAAATGACAAATCAATAATAAACGGCGATAGCGGTACGGTTACCGGTATGCTGAAATTTTGCGAAAAAACAAGGTCATCAACAGGCGTTAAAACATAAGTAAACGTTGATGTTGTATCAATTAAAGAGCCATTTGAGGCTGTAAAGCCTTTAAACTGATTATAATAATATACCAAAGCGTTTAGCGGCGTTACCAGGCTTGATGTTATGGTAACCGCTAAAAACTGTGCATAATCTGACTTAGGATCCAATTGATTATAAGCATTATTTAGCGCCGTAGCCAGCGAAAAAATAAAATCAAATAAAACTTTTAAATAGTCCTGGGCATCTACAACGGTGGTAGCCGCTAACCCCGAGTCAATAGCGCTTTTAGTAAATAGCGCGTAATCTTGTGTGGGCCAGTCGGCCAATGCGGCAATAATTACGGCACTGTCGTTTCCCATCAGCCCCTGCCAGTCGTCAACAATGGTGTTGGTTAAATCATAATAGTTTAAGAAGGCGCCATATCTTTTTGTAAACAGGATTAAATCAGCCGTGGTTCGCTCATCCACCTGTGGGCAATTAGCCAACAAAGCATCCAGCACACGTTGCGCCTGGCTGGTGCCGTTATATGATAGTAAGCCGGTGTCTAAACAGTTGTTTGCCATTATTGTAGTTCTGTTCCTTCGTTTTTATAGTAAGGAAATACAAAATTGAACCTTGAATTTGTTGAGCTGATGGTATAGTCGAGCACAACGTAGATATAGCCAGCTAAATCCTGGCTGTCATCAATCAGCACAGAATTTAAATCAATGCGCGGCTCATAAAAAACTATAGCCGTTCTGATCATCTCGCTGATATAGCTTTTAAAAGTTGTTGTTATCGGCTCAAAAATCATCTCGTCCAGATTGCAGCCATAGTCGGGCTCCATAACGCGCTCACCTTTACGTGTGGAGAGCAGTATTTGCAGGCTGAGCTGAATATCAATTTCATCGCTCGTCATCAACACCGTATTTGAACGGTTATCAAATGTTGGCGGGAAGCCCCAGCCTGTTCCTAAAAATGAATTTGACATATTAACCTCCTATAATTACAGTTGGGCATCCTAAAACAATTGAACCTCCGTGCGCCGTTGTATCGCCCATGCGGGCTGCGGGTTTGCCACCAATTAATACCGTTGATGATCCCATTGCAATAACATCCGGCGGCCCGGCACATGTACACATATCGCCAACGCAGGCAGCGGGTAATCCTCCAATGAGCACGGTGGGGCTCCCCGGCGGTAAAATAGGGCCGCCCACATGCGGAACCAACCCCGTAAACATGGGGCAAACGTGCATATCCGAAGCGCGTGCTGCTAATGGCATATCTTTTTTTATTAATTGATCATTACAACTCCACCTTTTATTGTAGCGGTGCCGCTGCCTTCAACTTTTACCGAAGGCGCCGACATTGATGCCGCACCGCTCCCGGCGTTAATTGCAGCGCCACCTGAGCTTACGGCAAAACTTGTTGACGGGCTAATGGAAACATTAGCTGCCGAAACATTTAAATCGCCTGTTGCTGTTAAATTAATATCAGCTGCGCTGGTTAACGTTATTGCTGATGCGTCCATTGAAAACACGTTGCCGTTTTCGTCTTCCATTTTCATGGTTGCATCCTTCTCGCTGATGGTAACTTTTTTGCCCGCGGGTGTTGTGATCTTTAATGATTTTTCGGAGTCATTAAAGATCATCGTCATACCGCTGCGCGATGTATAACCCTTTTCATCGTTTTGGTTTGATCCTTTCAATGGTGCCGGTTTGGCGCTGCTGTTGAGCATTCCTAAAACTACCGGGCGGCGCGGGTCATTATTCAAAAACCCTACTATCACCTCATCCCCAACTTCGGGCCTGAAAAACATACCCCTGTTATTGCCTGCATCAAGCGAAGCAATACGGCTCCAAACGCCATCCTCGGCAGCATCAATTATCGGCAACCTTACCCGGATACGATCCTGACTATCAGGATCACTTTCCAGATCGGTAACCACACCAATCTGCAAGCCCTGTATGGCGGGAAGCATGTCTGCGGCGGGTGCCGAATTAAAATCGGGCTGTTTTGAAAACAACTCGTTAGACAGTCCGAACTGAACATCGGTAGTCCATATTCCGTTCACAATTTCGTGCCTTACGCCTGATACAAATACAGCACCGTTAAACCTGTCGCCAACACCGCCAATATTTATCATATCGCCCGGATTTAACTCACCTCCATAACCTCTGAAACGTACTCTGCCGCGGCAGCGCGACATACGTGCTTTTAGCAAACGTGAGTCTGCCAGGCTTTGTAATTCGTCTGTGGTAAGGTCCTCGCCCGAGTAAAGGTCATACTCTGCTATGCTGAGCACACTGCCCAAATCGCTGCTCGAAATATTTCCGTTTTCCTGGAAACCGGGCTCCGCAGCATTTGCAGTGCTGATAGCCTGGTTGGAATAATCCCATGTTTTGGCTACGATGCTTTGGTATTGATTCATAGCATCCAAATCGGCGTCAAACTCGAGTATAGTGGCGCCAAACACGGCATCAAGTACAGTGGCAGTAGTAAAATCGGGCTTTTTTGCAGTTATTTTTCCATTATCTACCGAGCATAGCTTCCCGTTGGCTTCCATGCGCGAAACAACAAAATCCCAATCGGTACTATCATACTGTACAATACATTCAAGTGAGGTAGCAGTATCCTCAATATCACTGGTTAGTCCGTAGGTGGCAATAATTGCTGAGGCGGCATCGCTGTCCTTTTCGTTGTAAAAATATTTGTTCTTGCGGGCCACCGTCATTTTTACGGCCACATCCCGGCAATCCAGTATCAAAACAGGCGAACCGCTTTTTCTTATTTTTATGCTATGCCTTAAAATTACACCGTTAAAAAGTGTTGCTTCGTCAGAGTGGTAGCCAACAGTAACCTCAATAAGCGCCCCGGGTACCAAAGTAGCTTCGTTACTAACCGGAAAATCCTGTTTAGCCGGATCGCCATCGTAAATTACCAGCTTAGCCATCGGGATACGGTTAATTTCTTTATTAAACGTAAGGGAATATACCTGGTACGTAGTACCGAGCGCGGTGCCATTTACCTTGATAGTAAAGGTAACCAGGTCGGTATTTTGTGTTCCGGGTAATGTTAGGCTAAGTGACATATACTATTTTGCAATTGGAGGTAAAATAATTTTAGATCCGGGCGTTAACGTTTTAAAATCGGTAAGGCCATTAAACTGGGCTATCTGGTAATAATACTTGCTGTCGCCATACTCTTTAAAGCAAATTAAGGATAGGGTATCGCCGGCTATAACCGTTCTTACGTGTGTAAGATCGGGCGATTGCGCTTTTGAAACAGCGGCCAGTTTTGCAGGGTCAATTACACTTTGAAAAGTACAATCCGCTTCGGCTCTCAGTGGCGTTCCATCCGGATTAAACAATTTAAAGGTGATGGTCATGCTGGTGATCTGGCAGTTGTAGATCAATGATCCCCACCGTAATTGTACAAAACGGGGTTGATGCGTATCACTGGCATATTGATAAACAACACTTTTAAACAGCGTAAAATCCGTCATTACATCAGGCTTGTTAACCGGTAACCCCGGTACTGCAAGGCCCGATAAAAGGCCGCCACCACCTTTTTGTATCACCCCGGTACCATCAAACAAAAACTTAAAGTTTAATGATTGGGGTAGCCTTTGATTAAATGAACCTGAGCTTTCGGCACTACCCTGAGCGTTATTGTTACTTATATCCGAAGCATAAGTAAGCGCATACGATTCAGGGTTGATCAATACTGTATACACTAAGTCGGACCCCGATGCAGTTTTAAAACCCGCATCGTCATAAGCCACCAATGTCATTTTCAATAATTGTCCTGTACTGCTCATTACCGTTCAGTTTTTTCCTGTAAAATCTCGAGTACCTTTTCCACGCATTTGGTAATCATATCATCCGAGCCGGAAGGCGTTGCCGCTTTGGCCGACGATTTACCGCCGCCGGCTTCCTGCACAACCGCGGTAATTTGTAGTTCGCGTATTTCAACTGGCATAATGGTGTTTGTTAATTGTATTATGGTACGGATAAGGTTATTGAAGCGCTGGCACTTCCGCCGCCAAGCAAACCGGCAGCTGCCCCGATGGCACCTGATACCGCGGCCGAAAGGTTGAGCGTTTTGTAATACTCATACCGTAGCGTCATCGATTCAATAACAATTTGATTCTGCTCGGCATTCAGCCCCGAAACTTCATATCTTATTGGGATAGCATTGGTAACGTACCATGATGATACGGGTAAATGCTGTTCGTTTAAAAGAGATATCAGCATGTTAGTTGGCTGATAATTGAAATTTTCGATCGAGTCTAAACACCATGCCGTAACTCCCGATACCAGGGTCCACCCTCGCTTTAAAACAAGGTCTGTATACGAATTACGGGTAGGTAGCCGATGTACAAACCGGTTTTCCCCACCCTCTGAATAAGTATCCAGACCTACATCCACGCTCAACCCTGTGACTTCCTGAAAACGGAAGTCGTTGGGTACCTGCGGAAATATTTCAAACACCACAAGGAAATGAAACCCGACGTAAGGATAATCAAACATGCTTAGTCGTTTTGTATGGTTAAACCTTCGTGTGCCAATTCCAATGTTTCAATAGCCACCTCGTTTCCGTCTGCCTTTAAATCGGTAGAGGTAATTTTTGTTGGCCACGCATTTTTAATTTTCCATACAATAACCGGCGCAAGTGTTTCGTCGAGCAGGCTTATGGTAATGTCGCGGCGCTCAACAGTGTTCATGTTGATGGTGTTAAACCAGGTATAGTAATCATTATCTGATTTAAAGATGCCCCGTTTAAGCGTTATGTTACTGAACTTGCGCTGTCCGGGCATTTTTATTTTATGATACTCAGGGCTGGCGCCATCGCGATACTCAATAATATCATTTGTGATATCAAGTCCGCTCACATCAGTGAAGCCTATGCGTGTACCGCTCCAGTCAACACTGAAATGAAATTTGGGTAGTGGATATGTATTAGCCATAATGTTTAATTCTTAAATAAGATTTGATAATTAAAAAAACTCGGTTTATTAAGCTGTTTGCTGAATTTGTGAGAAACGCAGAATGATAAACTCAGCCGGGCGAACAGGTGCCAAACCAATTTCAACAATCATTTTGCCATTAAGGATATCATCAAAGATCATGGTTTGCCCAAGTCCCACCTTTACATAGAATGATGCTTCGGGTTTTGGACCGGCCAACGCGCCTTGTCTCCAAAGGTTGGTAAGGTAGTTTTCAATCATCGCACGGATCCTTACCCAGGTGGTACCATCGTTAGGCTCAAACACAAATTGCATTGCAGCCAGTTTCACTGATTCTTCAACCATAATTAAAAAACGGCGAACAGATATGTACCTGAAATCATTACTGTTTCCATCAAGTGTACGTGCGCCCCAAACTAATATTCCCTTGCCTGTAAATGCGCGGATAGCGTTAACAGATTTGCCAGAGAACGGATCGATGTTCAGGGTTCCCTGGTCATCATCATCAATAGTAGTGGTTAAGCCGGTAACACCTATCAGGCTAACGTTTGCCGGTGCTTTCCAAACACCGCGGGTTGCATCAACGCTGGCATAAACACCTGCAATGGTGCCACTTGGTGGCAGGGTTAGGGTAGTATTTTGTACAGCATTTACAATTTGTTTGTAAACAGGGTTTGATTGCAGCAAACTTTGTTCATAATTTGCCTGGTAAGTAGCTGTAAGACTAAGTATTTGACTTACTCCCTGGTTAAACTGACTGAGCAGGGTAGCAAGTGCAGACAATGAGCGCATTCTTTGTGCTTGTACCGGCACTGCTCCAAAAGGTGTTTCGTTAGCAGTTGGAGTTGGCGGCCCAAAAACGGTACCCCATAGTGCTGTATGAAATTCTGCCAAAACAGTAGTTCTGGCTGCACTTGTGTAATATTTGCCTACTCCAAATAATGTATCTGCAGCAACATCATAAGCCAATAAATTGGCCATAGTAGCCTTTAGGGAGTTGGTTATAATATTCTGTACATCCAGCTTTAAGCCGACACCGGTGGAGTCTCCGTGTAAGCTATGGCCCCAGCCATCAACAGCTAAAGCAACCTGGTAAAGAAACGTAAACAATGCCTCATAATCAGTTTCGTTATCTGTAGGCCCGGTTGAATTGAATGATAATTGGTATGTATTTACCAAAGAGTTCCATTGTTCCTGCAGATCGAGGTTTGTTGAGGTAAGCAAGCCTGTAAAGCCAGTATTAATGGTTGCGGTATCTAAAATTAAATTGTTAAGGCTTGTAATTAAATCCTGAACCTTAGCAACAGTAGTGAAGTTCTTTAAATCAATAGGGACGCCCGCCTGGAATATTTTGCCGGCAAGGTTACTGTATATTACAGATAAACCCAGGTTGGTTTGCAAATATGGCGTATAAGCCGCACCATAATTAAGGTTATCTACACCTACTTTGTTCCTCATATCAGCCACCCCATCAAGTGCCGGTATTTCAAGCAAATCTAATATGCAAAACCTGTCTTGCAAATCACCACATTGTGTTAAAGCAGCGTCCTGTACCGTGTACAAACCATCTGATGGCGTAATCAGCACAGCATCCGGAAACAGAATCAGGGTAGGCTCATCATATTTTTTCAGTGTAGCAAATCCGGCTGTAAAATCACCTATATTATAGGTTGGCGACGACGAAAAGGTTCCGATCGAAACAATGTAACATGCTCCTCCCCCGTTCAAAAAGAACATTCTTATGCTATCATACATATAGTAGATGGCGTTTCGTTTTACGGCCGTTACGGCATTGTTTGAGTCAATATCCACTTCGGTTATACCAGGATCAGGCCCTAAGCCAAAATACGACTGATATTCAATCAGTGATGATAACCTTGTTGGCACCAGGTTAAGGTCGCCAGGCTGAAGGTTAGTAGCCTGTGCTGTGTAACCTACAAATGCCGGAATTGCTGTGGCCACCTGCGCAATGGATGGCGGGAAGGAGGGAATTTCGGTTACATAAACCCCTGGGGTTGCAATTGTGCTTTCGTTTATCTGTGACATACTTTTTGGTTTTTTTAATTAATAATTTATGTAGATCTCTGAGCATGCATAAGTGTCTATAGCCTGTACTATGCTGGTAAGCCGTTGCGCATCGGCACAGGGTATGGGTGTAAATGGGGTGGTACCTATAGTTAATTTAAAATCCAGTAACTGATCGGTTAGCGGTATTGGCGCAGTAGAAGTAATATCATTAGCTGCCGTTGTGAAATTGTAGACGTTATTATTGTCACTTATTAGGCCTGTTCGGCCGGTTGGCAAAACGTACTTCCACAATGTTGCCCGATTTAAAAAGTTAATGCTATAAAGTGGAGATGCCAATACACCATTGCTAAGGAGGTTACATGATGCAGGCGACGCTGCATTATAAATATCAATTATCCCAAATGGCACCCTGCCACTTATTTCCTGGCTAACGTAGATCCATTGTTGCGTCCCGTTTACGGTTAAAGAATATTTACCCGTAGTAAGTGTCGAAAGATCAAGCACAAATGAGGTTGCAGGGGTAATAAAATTAATGGTATCAGCCAAAACCGGTAGCGTATAATCATTAGTAACGCTATTATATGCAAGGGCAGTTACAACTGCGTTAGCTTGCGGTATAGTGAAGTTATAAGTTGACAGCGCAGGCAAAAATTGTAATGCATCATTGGCTGATGTGTAAGAGTTATTATCAATTGCGGCCCAATAATCCGTTTCTGAGAGGGCATGCTGATCGGTGTTGTTATTTGTTTTAATGGCGCGGTAAACAATGCCCGTTACGTCGGTAGCCAAATCTCCGGGAGTGTAAAAAACGGAATTACTGTATGCTATTATAGGTTCCGATAACAGGTTTTTCCCGTTAACAACCGTATTGTTCCGGTTAGTGAAATAGAATATTTGGGTTGAATTAAAACCTGCCGGCAGATTGGTGAAATTAAAAAACAACGGATCGTTGAGCCAAAGAAAAAAAGTAAGCTGCATACCTTGTTCAACAGGTATAAATGGTGCGGCCGCTGCTGATTGAATACCTGCATATAATTTATTATGATACTGCTTAACCACCATTTTATGGCCCTTTATAACATTAAGCGTGTTGTTAGAAGGTGTAATGCTAAAGCTGGGGCACAGGCCGTTATTAAAGTACTTGTGCAGTATTTCGACAGAAAATAAGCCTTCAAAATTTACATCTATCATAACAGCGATTGTAAAGGATTATCATTAACAACTATTTCGTGTATCAATGAAGCATCGCCCATAGCAAAGTCTTCGCTGATCTTAATTAGTCTTAATTTGTACATTACTGATGGCAGGTATTTTGAGCCGAGTATGCCCCATAAATTATTCATATCCTGAAACGATAAGGTGCTCAGATCCAGAATGAGCTTTTCAATACCGTCAGGTAAACCCGGCGAGTTTAGCGGTGTAAAAACGTTTTTATATTGAAAAAACTGGATGATAAGCGAAAGCTGCTTTAACGATTCGGGATATGACGATAAGTTCACCGAAAAAAGGAGATACAGGTTTAAATATATCTGGGGGTTTCTATAAACTATATTATTGTTATGCAGGCGTGTAAAAGGCTCGGGCGATTTACTGATCCTGTCTTCTTCAATATTTACTAAAGTGATAAAGGCGCTTGCTGAATTACTTGCCCCATTGGTGTTTAATGAAGTATCCGCATCATTCCAGGCTATGTTTGCCAATTGAATAAACGGCGTTGTTGACATTGCCGGATCAAGCTTTGCCCGTAGGTAGTTATCCAATTGTGTATTCAAAAATGTTAAAGCCAGATCTATCATTTGAAATGCGTTTTATAAGGCGGTAAATCTTTTAAACTATTTGCAGGGGATGGTACTGGTTGAATTATGTTTGGATAAGCAGCATAATACTTGAGTAAAATTAGGAGGGATAATAATAAATTGTACACGTACTTCTACGGAATTATTACAAAACGTATACGTAGTTTTACGCAATATAATGAATTGATAAACAGACAATTACCCGGTGGTTTAAAAATTATAATCTGGCGAAAAAAAGTATAATTTCAGAGGCGCTGGCAATTGGAAGTATTTACAGCAAAAAGTTGAAAATAATGATACCGTTTTACCCGATAGAAACCTTTGTGGTACAAGAGGAAGGAAAAATGATGCGATTTTTTTTCAGATACAAGCACCGGCTTTACAAAGTCTGCTTTAAGATCTTAAATACTCAGTTACTCAACTTTAGTAAAGTTTAACCGATTTTTAATTTAAAATTGTTTATTTTAGAAAATCGGATCAGTTTTATTTCATTGATCTTAACCGTTAATGATCGAAGTAAAACGAGCGCTTATTCACCCTTATCAACGCAATGAATAGTATTTACAAGAATTTTTACCAAAGTTTTCATCTGCATACAAACGGATTTATCCCAACCCAGCCGCTAAATCAAAATGTTTATCCCGGCGATTTCTTTCAGATCAGGAATGGTGAAATGATTATTTTAGGAAACATTTTCAGGAATGGTGTTATTGATGCCGGTGATGTTGAATTTGGGTACGGGGTAAGGTTGAATACTGCAGGCTGGACCTTTAGCGATGGGGTATCCAAACCCATTTCGGGCCGGGGCATCGGGCATTCGCCAACATCGGGGAGATACGAATTCAGTAAACAACTGCTTACTTTTAAAGGCCCCGGCAGTTTTCTTTTCAGGGGAAATGACCCCGAGTCGGTAAAAATTATTAACTGGGCTGATATTCAGCAACAGCTGATCATCAAACTCACACAAACCTTTTATTCATTCCGCGAGATTTATCTGGTAACAGAAAGTGCCACCACTGTAGATTGGACACTTGCCATTGCAAATGCAGATAAAGCCGAACTGGAGATTGCTACCGATGCCGAAAACTTTGGCATTGTTGAAATTTTCGGCCATCATTCGGCCCAAACCCTCCAGTCAAAAAACATTGAATATTATCACCGGGAATCAAAACGAAAACCTGCTTTTTTTAAAGCGAAGAAATTGGTAGTCCAGGACGAAAAAATGGAGTTGTTTATAAACGGGTTAATCAATGAAAACCAGGCCCAAAACGAATGGGCACAAGGATTTTATAATTACGATTTCCATTATGACCCTGCGGCAACACCAAATATTACACACAATATGCAGGAAAGCATCCTTGATATGCTAAAAGCCAAAGAGCTAACCCCTAAAACCTCGTTACAATATTTTACATGGGCCGACGCTAATATGGACGACGTAGAGAAACTATTTTTGCATTATGCTGATTGATTTTTAACGACATAGGGTGAGACGAAGCCGTCACGGAATCAACACTATTTTGCCCGAGCTTTTCCTGCTTTCTATAAAATCATGTGCATCTTTCCCTTCCGAAAGTTTAAAAAAGGTTGGGGTTGGAAGTGCAATATCTTTGTTTATGATCCATTTAAACAGCTGATTGCCCCGTTTTAAACGCTCTTCTTTTGAAATAAGGTAACTCCATAAATCGCCCCCGGTAAGTGTTTTTGAAGTATCCATCAGCATCCTTGGATCAATTAATACCGGCTCACCACCCGCCATACCAAAAAACACTACTTGTCCGCAATCTTTTGTTACCGAAAAACTATCCTGCAACGTACTGCCAACACTATCATACACCACATCCACGCCGCCGGGTACATAAGCGAGCACTTCCCTTTTCCAGTCGTTTTTATAAAGAAATACTTTGTCGGTCCCATGTTTAAGGGCAACAGCTGCCTTATTTTCGGCTGATGTTAATCCAATAACTGTTGCGCCCAGCAGCTTACTTATCTGCGTTAATAAAATCCCAACGCCACCGGCACAGGCATGTATCAGCACCGTTTCGCCGGGCTTTGTTTTGTGACTGTCGGTTGCCAGGTATTGCGCGGTAAGTCCCTGTAACAATACAGAGGCGGCCGTTTCAAAGCTGATAGCAGCAGGCAAAGGAATAACATGCGTAACCGGCACCGCAACTTTCTCGGCATTTGCCAGCGGAACGTCGGCAAAACCAACCCTATCGCCAACTTTAAAGCCTGCATTGTTGTTTGCATCTATAATAACACCTGCACCTTCATAGCCTGCAATATATGGGGGCCGCCCAACCAAGTGGTAATTGCCATTACGGCGATAAACATCGGCAAAGTTTAATCCTATTGCTTTCATTTCCACCAACACCTCTCCTGTTTTTAGCACAGGGTCGGGGATGTCGATATATTCAAGAACGTCTGAATTCCCAAATGCAGAAAATGTGAGTGCTTTCATAATTGAAGACAAAGATAGGTTTAAGGTATTTTGGAGTCGTCATTAATAAGTATTATTTGCCCCCACCTGTTCACCTTTTTAAATATAAATCCTTAATTTAGTGTTGATATATCTTTATGCTGATAGCAGCTCCTTTCATCATTTAACTAATAAAGGGTGGCCGAATTATCTACCATATCAAATCAAAAAAGCAGGCCAGGTTCGGCTGATCTTGAAAGCGCAAAACGGTTGCCGTTTTTTAAGCCTTTTATACAAGCCAAACTTAGCGTTAATGAGCCTGCTGACACTTTCGAGCAAAATGCAAATGCTGTATCAAATAAAATCATGAGTCAGCCGGTACATGATAACTCTTTCTTTAAACCAGTATGCAATATTATTCAAAAAGCCCCAACGGTTGAAGGAACGAAAAGCACCAATGCAAGTTATGAGCTTAATAGTAATGGCCAACAAACGAGTACCAGCGGCACTTCGGCGTTTGCGGATGCAAAACTTTCGTACGATGGTACAAACTTCAACGTTGAATTTGCGATGGCTTGGATCTTTCCGCATGGATGGGATGATGCAAAACGGGATACCTATGTAAAGGGTTTTGAGGATGCAGTAAAGAATGCCTGGAATAATAAGTTTTTGCTGAAAGAAACAGGCACACAACGCACGGCACATGTTAACATCAGCTTTGACGAAAATGTTGTACATCAACTGGCCGATGCTTTTGATGAAGCAATGGCATTGGATAAAATTTTAAAGGCCAAATCCGTATGGACTATGGATACGCGCCAGATTAATATAAGATCTAACGTTAGCGGCACAAATGTGCATTTAGATGAAGATGCCAACAAAACTCAAACCCGTAAAGGCAAAGATGTTGTTTCGGGAGCTCCCCTTGTGGTGCACGATGGTAACGAAAACAAAACCTTCACCCAGGTTACATCTGCACATGAATTTGGCCACATGATTGGTTTGGGCGATGAATATATAAACGATAACGGCACGCCGCTAAGCCAGCTCAGTGCTGCCCGGGCACACGTAAACAACCGAATAATGAACGTTGGCGACAAAGTGACCAACGACGTATACCAACCATTTGCCGATTGGCTGTCAACACTCACCAAAACCACATGGACTGTTGGAGGTAAGCCGTAAACGCTTTTATTTCATTGCAAAAACGGTAACATTGGCCATCCCGCGGGCAACTCCTCTTGTATCATACCAAAAGTCAATTCTTCTGATTATTCGCTGTCCAACTCCCCTAAGGTCAATTGTACGGCTTTCTCCGCCCTGAGGGATATCAAAACGGGTTTCTATATTATCAGGAGCCCCATCGCCATAGGTTATCACCATTTTTACCAGTCTGAGCCCTGAACCTGTAACCTTTAGTTTAACGGCCCTGAAATTGTTAAAAGGTCCCACCACAGCTATGCCATCATGATCGGCAGTAAACCGGGCTTGGGTAGTACCTATTATCTGCCAGCTGCCAACCGGAGCTGCTTTACCGGCTCTTACCTGTTGGGCCATTGATGTTTGGCCAATTGCAAATGTTATTATCAAACAGCAAATTAAGTTTTTCATGGTATTGATTTTTAAAGCGATCTGTTGATTGATTAAATAATACTATTCTTTCTTTTTAGGAGCTGTGCTGAAAATATGCGCAACGGTTATAAAAGCCGTATTTCCTTGAAACCGGTTAACCGCACTAAATTCATCAAACCAACGCACGCCTAAAAGCATTCTTGATTTTGTTAACAACACATTGCCTTCCAAACCGAGTGCGTAAATATGATCTCTGCCGGGTAAATATATAGTGCTGTTGTTATTCAGTGCTGGTATAACTGTTTGGCCGGGTAACTGGTCATCAGTAGCTTTAAATTGCGCATAATAAATTATACCCCATTTGATGATAGAAGAAGGGATCTTTGAACCATTAAAAGTGTACCATGTTTTTCCCAAGCCACCTTCTATCGAAAAAATATCTCCCGGTTTAATATCCGTATTTTTCTTATCGTCATGTATTTCGTATGACAGCAGTGTCGAAAATGCAATAGATCCTTTGGGGTCAAGGCGAATGGTGGTACCTCCAGAAAACTCATTGGTAAACATGCCTAAGCCACTGTTACTACTGCCTCCCAATTCGTATGATCCGGTAGGAATATAAACGCTGTAGTTAAAAACGAAATCCGCAGTTTTGGTTCGCCACCCCAACTGAACTGGCTGAAAATATATATCAGTAAATGCGAACGAACTTTTTGAGTCAACATTATTACCCTGAATTCTGTTCTGAATAAAAGGCAACAATATCGATGCACCATAAGTGGCGCCAAATATCTTTGCATTACTTACATAAGTTCCGCCCAATGCAGTAATAAACACATTAAGATTAGGGCTGACAATTGAAGTATTTCCATTGGCATTTTTAAGCGATCCGGCATCATAAAAATAAAATGGCACCGCTAATGTAAACGTTTCAGGAGGCGCCTGACTACCGGCGTCGAGCCCTATACCACCCAACAACTTATCGCCTTTTAATTGTGAAAAGGCTTTTTGAACGGCCATCGTGCTCAGCACGAAACAAGCCAAAACGGAAAGTAGTATTTTTGTTTTCATAATGTTTATTGATGTTTCGACACAAAGGAACGCACTTACACAAAAAACAGTAGTGTTTGGTGGATGCTTTTACGTTGCATATTTAAAACTGGAACAATAAACATGCACGTGATTATAAATATTACTGGCCCTTTTGAAAACGGATCTACTCTGCCCCGCTCCTGCTTTCGGATTTACTAACCAAAAAATAGCCCGCCGATAGTGCTATAATTAAAGCCGCAATGGCAAACTCTGCCATGGGTCCAACATCGCTTATATCAAGCATCAGTATTTTCCTGGTTACGGCAATAAGGCTTACAATAAGTATGATCTTTAACTTTACAGTATGCGAGTGGGAAAACACTTTGATTGTTTGTATGATCTCCATGGTTAATAACACGCTAAAAAATACGCCTCCAACCGAGTGGTCTTTTTGCTCAATATCAAATGTTTTATTCTGTACGCTATACACCATCCGTTCACCAAAATTTACCACCATATCCAACACTTGGTAGCAAATAAAAAGCATTGCAATTATTATAAGTATGTAGGAAATATATTTTTCAAACTGTTTTAATAACGTCTCCATAACTCCTTACTAAATTGTTGTTCAGGCCCCTGCCTGAACAACAAGCTCTTTATCTTCTATCGCTTTACGAAACTCCAGGTAATCCTTTTCAGCCTGATCTGCATAGCCCACAGCAAAATCAGTAATAGCCTGGGCAAACACATCGCTTTTGCCAATGTACCCGGCAATCTCTGGCGACATACCACTTTTGGCATGTGATTTCGCCAATGCCCATCCACATAGCGATGAATAACTGGGGTATACAACGGGTGTAAAATTTTCAATATCGGCACTTGCTTTCATGTCGCGTAATTGCCTTACATAAAAATCACGGCCAATGTCTGATCTTGTCCAGCCTAAAAAAATATCACTCACTGTTTGCATTAACTTTTGTCCGTTTACAATGCGCTCGCCATGATTTTTATAGATGGATTTTCTGGTATAGGATTCCATTACCGAAGCGTTAGCTTCTTTAAACTGTAAAATCAATGAGTCATCATCTTCTGCCAAAAAAAGGGCAATAAAGCAGCGTGTACCCACACTGCCTACTCCTACTACCTTGGCGGCTACGTCAACCAGGTGAAATCTTTTTATCAATTCCTTTTTCTCATCGGTTAAATTCTCATAATAACCCTCAAAAATAACCTCAATTTTTTTTAGCAATTCTTCCGACTCCGGCACATGGTAAATCAACGGCGGATCATCAATAATTCTCCTTTTACCATCCTTTATGGCCGAAATTTTAGGAAAAACATACTCTGGTGTTTTAAGCTTCGCTTTTTCTGCTACAAGTTTAACGCGTGCGGTAAATTCCTTTTGGTTTCTAAACAAACCAAGGATCCTTTTTTCATCCAGGCGGCTATACCATATTTCAAGCTGACGCATTGCCGAATATTTTTGCATCTTTTTTGCGTACATTTTCACAGTACCCATAGCTGCTTTTCTGTTGTCTTTATCAGCATAGCCCTTGTAACGCCCGGCCAGTATAACACTTGCCGCGAGCCGTTTTAAATCCCATTCAAAAGGTGCAGGCAAGGTCTCATCAAAATCATTAATATCAAATACCTGGTTCCGCTCGGGTGTTGCATAACCGCCAAAGTTGAACATGTGGCAATCACCACACGATTGTACGTAGATACCACTATTAGGCGTATGCGAAAGGTCCCCGGCCATTATATTGGCTGTTCCTCTGTAAAATGCAAATGCCGATTGAAGCATCCGCTCGTGCCTGAGGGGGACAAGTGCCTGCACCCTGTCTTTATTGGAAGCTTTAATCAGCTCAACCGGATCCAAACGTTTATTATTTAAAAATTCAAGGCTGGCATGTGCTTCTCTTTGTGTGTGCTTACGCTGAGTTTTTCCGTAGGCCAACCGGTCTGCCAGGCTTGGCAGGGGCTCCCAAAGTTTTCTTTTCTCACTTTTCATAATATCCCCGTTTATTATTACATGATTACATGCTTTAATTTTTAATCACAATAACCTCGTAGGCATCTTTACCATCCTGCGAAATTGGCTGATAATAAGTGTTGTTATATACCATATATTTCTTTCCGTCTACCTCTGTTTCTTTTGCACCCTCGGGCAATTGGGTTACGGTAGCGCCTTCTGGCGGAGCAACAACTTTATAAGAAGTTTCGCTGATCTTAGTATAATAGGCTCCTCCAAAGTAAAAGAATGTGGTGCCTGATACGATAATTGTTGTATTCCCCGATGGCAACGAGCTGACTGTGGCACCTAACGGGGCTGGCACTACTTTATATCCTCCCGAACTTTCTACATAATAAACGCCCTCATCGTAATGATAATTCTCATTTTCGATACTGATGATGATGGCTGCTGTAGTTAAAGTTGCTACAAAGAAGCCTATAGGATGCCAGTATGGCCCCCAATAAAAAGGCACAAACGGATGGTACATATAAGGCATCGGAACAATTGGTATTGGCCTGTACGGATAGTAAGGATGTGGTGGTGGAGGGGGCGGTGGTGGACCTGGATGCGGGCCTGGCGCAGGGCCAGGTCCTGGGCCCGGTGGATGTGGCTGCGGGCCGGGACCCGGAGGCACAGGGTTATGTTCGCCAGATCCGCCACCACCCGGGCGTGTACCGGGGTTTGGGTTTACAGGTTTGCGTTCACTCGCGCCGCCTGCGCCGGGGCGCATTCCGCCACCACCGCCGCCGTTAAAACCGTGAAAACCGCCGCCACCACCATTAAAACCATGAAAGCCTCCATGATGAAAACGTTGCGCAGCAGAACTGTTCGGTAAAAAAATAACCAATATAAGCCCCAGCATACTAATAACAGGGCCTTGTTGTTTGATGAAATTTTTCATGACAATACCTTATTAATGTTATTGATTGGCTGTAGGTTTAATTTCTATTTTTTGCGATGCAGGCGGGGCTATAAACTCAAATAATGATTTCGGGATAATTACATTAAGGTTCCAACCTGAATAAATAGCCTCATACTGCGGTACACCCGGCCTATTATTATATACAACAACCAATTTTACAGGTAAAAAAAGCGGATCATTCTGGATCCAGAACTGGTAACTCATCGTTGAGTCTTTCCCGGCTATATGAAAGCATTCTTTTCCATCAACTATTGATGTGCCCAGCAACGACAAGTTAATTGCCGTTGATTTTATATCGTCAACAAACGATGGATAGAAAAAGTCAGCTGCAGGAACTTCAATGCCATAAGTTTTACTTACAAGTTGGATGGTTTCCAGAACTGTTGACGGAGCATTGTCTATACTGCTATAATTGTTATTATCGTACGAGTAATAAATCAATTGCTTGTTGTTATAAATTAACGCGTGGCGCGCATTGTCCTCCTTAATATCAACCAATAACTGACCGGGGAAGTTAGCATACACCATTTCATCCTTTGATCGCTTAATAAGGCCCAGATCATCAGATGGGGTATCATAAAAAGCCTGTACGTGTACGGAACAGGAACTTAAATTATTTAATGAATTACTCATGCGATGCATGATATATAGTGCGGCTGTATCAATATTTTGAGCCCGCAAACGCGTGCCCGTAATTATCACCAGCCCTAATAAACATAAAATGAATTTTGTGCGCATGGCTATATTATTTAATTAGTTCCCATTCCTTTTTTTACTTCACCTTTTTAACTATTTACCGGCTGGTGTTACCAGTCCGTCTTTAATAACCTGATCTGTTATTGCCTTTTCATATCCTTGAAGAAAAGAATCAATTGAATCTGGATTATAGGTTTTAGATTGAGCCGACCAAATCAGTTTTTCTGATTGGGCGTCATAAAGATTGGTTTGGATATAATAGATCTTATCTGTTTGATAATATCCCGGCGAATAGAAGCTGCCATACCCATATCCATAATAAAGCCCGAATGAGCCATAATACGGACCAACCGGGCCACTGCCCTGAACATAGCTGGTTTGGGTTTCTTTATTGATAAGTGCTATTGTTAAAATACCATCACAATTAGTGGCGCGTATCCGGGCAAGCACAGTGTCCTTATTTTTATCATTGCCGCTTGTATGAAAATCAGGAGGAAACACATCCATACTTTTTACTGAAGAAATGCCTTTAGTACCTAAATATCGCGAAAGCTCATTTTCAACATTTTGCTTAACTGCTGCATTTCCGGTAAGACTGGATACAAAAAGCTTTTTATAGGCCACCTGTGTTACGCCCGGCGCCTTGTACGACGCAATTATTGAGGTAGAAGTGCCACATGCCGATATAGCCAACACAGCTACCAGCATTAATTTTACATAATTTGATGTTTTCATGATGTTTAGTTTTAATATCTGTTTAATATTTTTTTAATGGATTAACAATTAACATTACCTAAACCAGGCGCTGCCAAACACTATGTAATAAGCCCACGATTCGGGGCCACGTGCTATGTCGGCTCCCATCCGCAGCCCAAATTTGCGGGCTATCAAATACCTAAAGCCGGTGCCATAGCTATATACAAGCGGGTTTTCAAACATATTGTCCCAATTATCATAAGCTTCGCCTACACCGCCGTAAAAAACCAGGCTCCAGCGTTTATAAAAATCCCAGCGCGTTTCTGCCTCGGTTAATAATGTGGCATCCCCCTGGTAACGGGCCGATGGCACGCCCCTTAAATCAATAAATGGTAAAAGATAAAACGGTGGGTTTCCGAGCGATTGTTGTCCTTCTATACGAAGGCCGCCAATAAGTTTAGGCGTGATGGGCGTATAACCGATAGCTGAATAATTTATCCGCCATGAATTATAATCGCTGCCAATTACACTGTTTGACCAAAAAAAATTGGCTTGCAAACGGATACCTTTATTAGGGGTGAATATATTATCACGACCGTCATACTGTATAACACCTCCTATTTGGCTAACAATGCTGCTCATTTCTTTACTGGTAACAAAATCAGGCAAAGCCTCCCCGGCCAAAGCTATTTTAGTATCTAAGAAAATATATTGAAAACCAGCGCTCCATTTTGCGTTACTAAATTCTTTCAGTGCTTGTAAATAAACCGGTACAGTTTTAAAGTTAAACTTAAACTCCTGCTCCCCTATAGTTGGGAAGGTTTTGTAAAAGCCCAGGTTAATATCGCCATAGGCTACAGCGGCCCTATACGTAATACGCGCCTTAGCCAACGTACCCGATCTGAAGGCACCAACCAGCCAACTATTGTTAGCTGTATACATCCCAACAGCCCCTGTAATATCAGGATTTACACGGGTTACCCTTACTTTTCCATTTACTGTATCAATAACAGGCGGTCTTTTCTTTAAAAAAACGGGCACAAGCGCGCCACCTATTCCACCTAATGATGGTTCGGTAATTACAGTTGGCACCAAAATAAACCCATTCGAATAAATCATATAGTCGCTCAAATCAATTGCATGGTCAAGTGAGTCTTTTAGGCTTATTTTATGTTTCACTTCGTGCTTTACCGTATCCTGAGCCACAGCTAAACCAACAGAAAACCAAACGGCAATCAGAATAAATACAAATATTATGTGCTTTAATTTCTTCATACTAAAATCCAAACCGGTAATTAAAAGATGCAAGGCATGATGTTCTTCCGCCTAAAAAGCCAGCTTCGGCCCTAAACTGCCAGCGACGGTTTAACTGAAACTGGCCGCCGGTAAGCATGCTCCAATGCGAAGTGGCGCGTTTCTCTAATGAGTACTGTATTGACGCATCCTTCACATCAAGGCCTGATATTTTATCGGATATTGCCCCGGCAATTTGTTTAACCACAACCTTTTGTGCCGGGCTAAGTGTTTGATACCAGGCGGCAGTTTCGTTTTTAATATCATCAAGCGTCTGCTGAGAAACATTTGAATTGAGATCGCTTAAATTTATACTCCCCTCGGTAGTACGGTTAATAAAGATCCCCGACGCACCAACCCATAACGTAATGTTTTCCTCTGGATGATTTTTAAACGGAATGGCATGCCCTATGCGTGGACTAATAGATTGTGTGTAAACAGCTCCTTTTATGCCATCAAGAAATGACCATGTATTGTTGTAATCTACAATGCCAAATATGCCGCGCACGGCCCCGCCAACAGACAGTCCTACACCCGTGGTTGGCCCTCTGAAATTTGCCGTACTCGAAAAATTAACCGGTGCTGTTAGGTTAACATTAGTACTGGCAAATGTTTCGCCGGCTATGCCATACAAATTCACAAACGGAAGTACCCAAAGATCAACCCTGGCGCTCACCGATTGAAAGCTTGCTTTAACCTGACCAAACTTTATAAAATCCAACGGGACCAATGGACCTCCGTTAAAACCAACCTGAAGGTTACTTATGTTTACAAGCTGCGATCCTACAAAATAATTAACCATAATACCAGCGGGCAAAGGCAGGTCGATACCCTTTTTTACAATTTTTTGGCCCCAGGCCGGAAAAGTATAAGGATAGGTTGATTTCTTAAGGCTATCAACATACCTCTCCCTGATACTCATTTTAACTGAATCTTTTTGCGCAAAAACAGTTATGGGTATTACAAAAAGTGCTACTAATATGGCTATCCTTATACGCATGCTATCAATGTTTTTCTTTATCCAATTCGCCAATAAATGGTATATTGTCTTGCACCTGCAGCCTTACTATTTCTTGCAGATAGTTTTCGAGCTGATAAAATTTAGCTGCATTTACGCCACCTATGGCATCAGCAAACTTTTTAAAATATGATTTTTGCAAATCGGTAAAAGATTTGTCGTTTGCAAACGTGCGATTGGCTAATGCCGATGCTTCCTGGCCTGTTAAGGTTTTGTAGCCTGTTAAATAATCATTAATAATTGCTGCGCGCTGATTGCTTAAGGCGAGCCGTTTTGTTTCATAAGTTTCGTACAACGGCCAAAACACTTTGCCCTGTGCGTCACTCATTCGGATGTTCGCTTTTACCAGATCGGTTTTGGTTTTTTGAAATTTACTTTGAATAATTGCCAGGTCTTCTTTTTGAATTTGGGCAAAAGCACTAATGGCGAACAGCGCTGCAATTGTTGTTAAAATGATACGTTTCATAGTGTGGGTTTTATTAATTTATTTGTTATTTATTTGCTCGATCCAATGGCGATAGGTATGCCTACGCCTAACTGGAAGTATTCATTTTTGGCACTAAACGGAATCTCACTTTTATAAACGTTAACCAGCCCTTGCGAGAACCGGAGATTTAACCTAATCCCTTTGCCCTGATAAAATGCATACTGCACATCTTCTGCTATGTCTACATCAATCCAATCGGTCGAATTCCGCGTGTTGTAAACAATAGTTTCCTTACCATCATCGGGCAGGGTTATTTTATACATATCTTTTGCTACCGTGCGGATAGAAAGCTGCGGGCCTGCGGCAACGCTTAGCCCGGTAGTTAAACTATAGCGGATCAGCGGACTAATTTCCATGTAAGTAAGCTTTCGCTTAATATTAGCGTCTTCCGCACCGGGTACATTAGGCTGCACCTGATAAGCCAGCGGCACCGATGACGCCCCCCTCGGCGATTTGAAAATGAAGTAATTACTGAGCGTCCATTTACCTTTTAATTTCACATTTGTATAAGCGCCTAAAGCCAGGCCCGGTAATAAATTAGCCCCAGGCGTATTGGTTAAATTAGAGGCTTCAATCCCTACATGAATCCCCAACGAAAGGTTATCATTATGGATATTTTTGCCAAATAGTAAAGCCAGCAAGGCTTGGCCATGAGCCGGCAGGCAAAATCCAACCGAACAAACAATCAATAAAAAACACCTTAACAACTTATTCATTTTAAGAGCTTTAAACATTGTGGCCTAATAAGTCACAAAGTAAATTGATTATAAGGCTTAAAAAGGCTGCTGAGGTTTATAAGCGGTTTCATTTCAAAAAATGCAACCGCTTTTTAAATTGTGGTTTTTGTTAATTTATGCAGCAAACCTGTTCCATATTCCTATCTGCAACACGTTACATGTTTCAAATTAGCTTTTCGGTTATAGGTGTTTATAATTTTGCATCAACAGTTATAAGGATGAGATAAGTTTTAAATCAATACCCATTTACTATTTATGAAATATCGTATTCCAATCATCTTTCATACTTACTACGTGCCATTTGCCTGCTGTGGCGGCAGTTAGTGATGCATTGTCTTTTTCCTGGTATGCAAATTCGCGCACAGCATCATCATGGTTTACCATTAGCTGGAAGCTTGGATATTTGCTGCTTTGCGAAAACTTCAGCATCTGTATGTCACCGCCCGATTTTACGTTGCCGGCCGCAAATACCGGGATTTTACCAATATGCCATTGTATATTAACCGGTTTGCCTGCTTTATCGCAAATCGAGGCCACTTTTGGCAGGCGATAAATACTATGGGTATCTTCCATAAATTTATATTGCAGCTTGGTGCCTATAACTTGTTCGGGAGGTATGCCATAATACTTTTCGGACACGGCCCGCATAAATTCAATGGTTCCGCCAGAACATATAAATGTTTTAAAACCGTTAGCGCGTAAGTATTTTAGTAACTCCAATTGGGGTTGATAAGTAGCATCTTGTATCGGATAAATTTTCTTTTCGATAACATAATGTGCAGTATCAAAAAAAGCTTTTACCGAATGGTCAAACTCCGCTTCGGTACTGCCCGAAAGGGATTTTATAACCGCGCCAATAACAACTGATTCATCGGCAGTAGCCAGATAGGCTTTATCTTTTTCAATGATAGCTTTGTAGGGTTGCTGCTGTGCCAGTGCTGGGTTTTTCTGGATCATTTTTTTAAATGCCAGCTTGGTATACTCCAATTCAATGGTCGGCGTTTCGGCCCACAGGGTGCCGTCATTATCAAATGTGGCTATCCTGTCTTCAACTGGTATATAGCCCTTGCCTGCCCGATTGGTTATAGTCTGCACATAATCAATAATCGATTTTTTTAATGCTCCTTCTTTCCACGATGGTAATGGATCGGCGGCAATAGCTATAGTTTTTTCAACCGGCTTTTTAAGTGCGTTGTTGCCGGTAAACGATATAATAATAATCGGCGCCATTGCCAATACAGTAATAAACAAGCCTTTTTTTAGGTTGACGTAGTTTTTCATATTGATGCGGTTTTATTGTGCATTATTATTTCCATTCGGTTTGGTTATCGGTAATGTTTTCATCAGCGCGTGATGCACCGGTGTGCATCAGCCCTTTGCGGTACTTTTTTATTCTGTCCTTAAAATTGGCTTCTGCCTTTGTGTCCGTGTTGCCGTCGGCATATTCCTGTTTGTAATAGGTAGCCAATTGTTCATTTATCTCGTTTTCATTCCGGCTTTCGGCATCTTTTTGCAGCGATGCTGATTTATTCGGCACCGGGAACCTATCCCACCAGGCATACAGATTACTTAATAATTTAGGCAGTGCTACTGATGAGTGTATAAACTTGCTGAACCAGTATTTTTCGCTTAACCGGTAAGCTTTGTAACGGTTACTTATGTTTGTATAAACTTTAATTAGGAAGCGAATAATAAAATACAGCAGGCATATTGCCGCCAAACTGTATAAAGCAAAATAATACCAGGGTATGCCATAAATAAGATATGGCCCTTTTTTTACGTTGATGCTGGCCTTTACCGGCAATGTGGCTTTCAAACTATCCTTTGCTGTTTTTAGAATGCCCAGATTAGGATTGGCCGCAACATGAATTTTCACCAACGGTGTATTGCGTTTATAAACCCGGCTGTTAAGCGGATTAAACCATTCAATAGTTGTCTGCGGGAATGTAAAATCGCCCTCTTTCTCCAAAAGATAAGTTACCGATTGAACCCTCTGCCCGTTTGCATCATACTCATCGCGGGTATCGGTAAGTGTGGCTGGTTGCGGATAAACGCCGCTCCAATTCAGGCTATCTGCTTTCAATTCAGGAATAAACTGGGGTAAGGTACCTTTGGCGTTAATGGTTATGGTGCGGGTAATAACATCGCCCACTTTCAATTTACCTAAGCTTTTATTCCACTTTTCATCAATTGTTACATCTTTTGCAACAAACCAGTTATCACCTGAAAAGCCTTTGGGAACCGGTTTAACGATGTACGATAGCGCCTGCATCTTTACGTTAACCCTTGTAGCTTTGTAATCGCCAACCGGGGGTGTGGTGGCTACAATATTTATTGGCGGCAGCGTATAGTGTCCCTCCTTATATGGAAATATGATGTAATAAAAAGTAAGGCCCGCATACTTATTCCCATTTATGGTAAACATGCCCGGTACCGTTTTATCAAAAGGCATAATAAAGGCGTTAGGAATCTGAAAATTATCAAACTCCAGCGGGGCTGTATACCAGGTGGCTGTTAAAACATTAATGGTTACTTTAAAAGGCTGCTGCGCGTACACGGTGTTCCGGTCCATTTCTGTTTGCACAAAACACTTCACCTGCGCGTTAACCATTAAGGCAGCGCACACCAACAAAATAATCAGGATCTGTTTTTTTACCATGGCGTTTTACTCCTGCTTATTTTTTTGTAATAGAGCTTCTCCTGCAATAAAAATCGCTTGTGCAAAAATTCTGCGGGGTCAGCTTCGGCTCTTCTCATTATAATGTTGCTGGCCAGTTCGCCACTTTTATCTTTCGGAGGCGGCGTTTTGCCCGGTGTTTTAGCTTCTTTAGCAATACGGATATTTGTAGCCACCTCATCAGACGTACGGTTGCCGAATTTTGGCATGTTTTTCACCCTTGTGTCCGAACTCAGCTGCTCGTCATCTGATACTGGCTTATGCTCTTTTAGGGGATCATTTTTATGATTCTTTTTAGTGGCGATATCTTTATCGCGGGTTGTTTTACCTATTGATTTTTGAGCAAACCGGGTAATCGAATCCGTTTGTTTTTTGATGGCTTTTGTTGCCGCCAGGCTATTTTTAACCACACCTTTTAGTGTTGAATCAAGCGTTACAGCTTTGTTAAAAGCAATTTCGGCAGCGTCATATCTCCCCTGTTTTGCCAGCGCCAGGCCCATATTGTAATTACCCGCAGCAGATGAATCAAGCGCAAATAAATCTGCGGCGGCGCTATAGTTCCCCGCCTTAAAATAGGCCACTGCCTTGTGTTTATCATCCTCAAAACGATCAGCAGCATCACCATATCTTCCGGTATTTTCGAGCAATTGCCCCTGGTAATTTTTGCTGTACCACCAATCGGGATGTTTTGATTTAAGCCCGCATGATGACAGTAGTAGTGTGCTGAATAACAACAGGCACCATTGTATTGTCCACCCCCGCCTAAACCAAAATGCCGTAATCACCAGTGCCGGAACAATCATTAAGTAACCCATATCATCCCACTCTTTAGCGTCCTTTTTCTTCTCCGATTCAAAGTATAATTTCTTACTCACGCGGCCTGCTATTGCCTTAACATCCGAGTTATCGAGCGTTAATGGAGTTACTGTTACTTTAGTATTTTGCGACAGGTTTTGAATTACCGCCGGGTCTTGTTTTGAGATTACTTTTGGATAACCGGGAATCGGAGCGCCGTTTGGAGTTGATACCAGTAATATCTCTAATCTGTGTATCGAATTATCAACCCAGGTGCTTAGCAGCGCTGCTTCATCGCTATCAATCGCGTCAGTAATTAACAACACTGTACTGGGCGCGGTAACGTGTTTCATCAACGTATCAATTTGCTGTAGCAAAACCGCAGTATTGGTGCCCTGTACCGGCATAATTCTATTCGACAAGCTTTGGGCGTGAAATTTTATGATCTTATAGTCGCTGGTAAAAGGCAAAACAGGGTGTGCGGTACCGGCGAAAGCGATCAGCCCCGCCCTTGCCCGCGGGTTAGCATCCAAAAAATCATTGATCTTAAATTTGGCTCTTTCAATGCGATTGGGTTGAATATCCTTTGTCATCATTGACTTTGACAGATCCAATGCGATTAACACCACCGCCTGTATTTTTTGGCCGGGAATCTCTTTTTTCTTCCACGCGGGGCCCGCTAACCCAATAATCATACAACTCAATCCCATTATAAAAAACAATATTGGCACCACTATAGCCCACCGGCTGCCTTTATTAAACATAAAAGGACGCAGGGGTTTAGCAATTGCCTGTTTCCATCGTCTGCGTTCTTTATTGCCGATGATGAGCAACAGTACAATAACAATAAGCGGGACAAACAAATACAAAGCCTGTGGCCGGAGGAAATGAAATTCCTTCCAGTCTATTTTTGTGATGATATTTTTAAGTTCGTCCCAGGACATACGTTATATCATTAATGGCTTTTTCTGAATAAGCTAACAGTACCGTTTAATAACTGGCCCACCAGTACAAGTAAAACAGCTGCCGCCAGCGGATAATAGTATAGTAAAACAATCGGCCTGTAAGTTTCCTCATCATAAACAACGGGATGCAGTTTATCAAGTGTGTTATAAACCTGTTTCAATTGCCCCTGGTTCATGGCATTGAAATATTTGCCGTCGGCTGTATTGGCGATATCTCTTAATGTTTTTTCATCCAGATCATATCCTCCGCCATGACCGGCCTGCCCTATCCCTATGGTATAAATAATGATAGAGTCGCGCTTTGCTGCCTGTGCAGCATCAAGCGGGGGTATACCCTGCCCACTGTCGATACCATCGGTTAACAACAGCATTACTTTTTGTTTAATGGTATCCTGCTTAAATATTTTGGTGCTGTAGGCTATGGCGTTACCAATACCGGTCATTTGCCCGGCCATGCCCACTTCGGTTTGATCCATCAGCCAGTCAACCGTTTCCAGATCAGTAGTAAATGGCGATTGCAGGTAGGCATTGCTGCCAAACATCACCAAACCAACCTGATCACTTTTGCGATCACGCACAAAACCTTTCATAATGGATTTTATCGCGCCCCAGCGGCTTAACCTTTTACCGCCAACATTCCAGTCGGTAGTTGCCATGCTGAACGAGATATCTGTTACTATGAGAAAGCTTCGTACCGTTTTAGTTTTTTTTGCAGGCTTACCCACGTAACGCGGCGAGGACGCCGCTGCAAGCAAACACAGCCAGCACAAGGTTAATATCAGCCACGAAAGCGGATTTTTACGACTTATCCAAGCCCTTCTTTTTGCCTTTTGACCCGAAACCGATACTGCCCTCTGAAAAAAGGGCGCAACAATGCCACTCCGTCTTTTTCGTAAAACAGGTAACAGGGCATATATTACAACAGGTAATATGGCCAACAGAAAAACCCACTTATAGGCTATCTCAAACTGCATAGGTTCTTTTATGTTTTTTTATCCACCTTCTGGCCTTTTCAATAAACTTTGCCGCTTCATCTGCCGAAACTGTTGGCTGCGGGGCGTATATATTTTGATTTAATAATGCTTCGTCATTGTCATCAAATGATTTTTCGCGCCAGGTGGCGTTAATAAAGGCAATCCACTCATCACCTCTTAAACCGGATACGTTTCGCCGGCCGTAACGGGTCATTGCTATCCGTTTAATCAGCATTTGGGTTTGATATACCAGCAGATCAAATTCATTCACCGGCAAAAGCAATTTTTCTACATTATTTAAAAATTGCAGCGCGTGTTTACGATATAGATTTCTTCTATAATATTTAACTGCCAACCACGTAATAAAAATAATAAGTAATAAAAACATCACGCCCAATACATACCAGCCCGGTGCTTTAAAATCAAAAGCTACCGGCGGTGGTTCAATTAATTTTCCAACCTGCTGATCCATAAACGCCTCATTTTTTGCTTACAAACATTTATTAACTTACTTCTTTAATATTTTACCCATCGAGCGCATTACCTGGTCTTCTATAGTTTCTGCGGTATTAAAAAAAACAATGGGAATGCGATAACGGTCAAACTCTTCGGTTAAAGTTTTCCGCATATCTGCAAAGTTTTGGGGATATTTTGCACCCAGCCGTTTTTTGCTATTTTGCCATCCTATTTGCCGTTTGCCATCACTTAAAATAAGCTTGCCGTCGGGTAATTTCTCATCCATCAAATCGTATATATGAATCAGTATTACATCGTTATGATTACTCATATTGCGTAAATACTGCTTGGTTTCATGGTCTATCATCGAAAAATCGCTGATCACGGTAATTACGTAATCATGTGTAACTGCAGCCTGTGTACGTTGCAGCATGCTGTTTAACAGGCTGGTATTGGGCTGCACAGTTTTACGCAGCGGCAAAATCTCGTTGCGGTTTACCACGCATTGCAAAAAATGCTGTACTAATGCTTTGCTGCGTTTGGGTGCTATATAATCATACCCTTCTTCGTTAAAAACAATGCCGCCAACCCTGTCGCCACGTTTAATGGTATAAAAGGCGCTCATAGCAGCGGCGTGTGCTACCGAAACGGATTTAACAAAGCGCTGTGAGCCAAAAAACATAAAGCTGCTTTGATCAACCACTATAAAAGTTGGCCGTTCTTTTTCTTCATTAAAGACTTTTGAATGTGTTTCACCCGTGCGGGCTGTTACGCGCCAGTCAATGTTACGGATATCATCTCCGGCTACATATTGTCTCACCTCTTCGAAATCCAAACCACGTCCGCGGAGTTTTGAAGTATGCCGGCCCGCAAGTATGGCGTACACCGGGTGTTTAGGCAGCAAATTACCCGATTGTACCAAAAACTCATAGCGCATCAAATCCTGCAAAGTGGTTACCACTTCTACCGGATAAGATATTGCCTTATGTTTTTTGAAACTAAACATGATGATTTGTTGGGGTAGATGATTATTGGCCAGCTGCTTGCAATGCTGTTAAGCTACCGCTACAACTTTTAGTAATTCGTCAATAGCTGCATCGGGGCTTATACCTTCTGCGTTGGCTTCGTAACTTAATATCAGCCGGTGCCGCAGCACGTCGTGTACTATAAAGCGGATATCATCAGGAGTTACATAATCGCGACCATCAAGCCAGGCAACGGCGCGCGAACATTTATCGATATTAATGGTACCACGGGGACTGGCACCATAATTTATCCAGCGTTTTAAATCTTTACTAAAAGAATCCGGATAGCGGGTTGCACCAATCAGGTCGACAATATACTTTTCTGCCGGCTCTTTAACCTGTATGTTATTTATTGCGGCGCGGGCATCAAAAATCACTTTTTGCGGTATGGGGTCAATCTTGGCCTCTTTGGTTTTTGATTCTTCCCTAACCAGTCGCATTATCTTTATCTCATCGTCATTACCCGGGTAAGTAACCTGAATTTTCATAATAAAACGATCTAACTGCGCCTCGGGTAAAGGGTAGGTACCTTCCTGTTCAATAGGGTTTTGGGTAGCCAAAACCATAAATAAAGGTTCCATTTTGTGCGTTTTGCCGGCTACGGAAACCTGCCGCTCTTCCATTGCTTCCAGCAAGGCGGCCTGTACTTTTGCGGGTGCACGGTTTATTTCATCGGCCAAAATCAGATTACTGAAAATCGGGCCAGGTTGAAATATAAATTTCTCTTTATCCTGAGGCTGATATATTTCGGTACCGGTAACATCCGAGGGCAACAGATCGGGCGTAAACTGAATACGGCTCAGTTTGCAATCCAGGTTTTTTGCCAGGCTTTTTACCGCTCGTGTTTTTGCTAACCCCGGCAGGCCTTCAAGCAATACATTACCATCAGTGAGCAGACCAATTAAAATTTTGGTGATCACATCTTCCTGCCCGATAATGTTTTCAGCAATACGACTCTTCAGTTCTAATATCTGCTCTTTTGTAGTCATATTTTATATGTTTTTTAAGGTAGAAACAATCATACATCCGCTAATAATTTAGGGGATGTATGATTGTGTTGATGTTATTATCTCAGTCCGCTCAGTTTTTCACCTGCGGTGGCGGTAATTTCTTTATAATATCGTCAATAGAGAACGATGCAGGAGCCTGCCGCGGCGGGAAAGCCTGATAAGTAGCAAGGTATCGTGCCACTTTTTCAACTGCAGGCAATATCAGGAAGGCATGTTTTACCGAAAAATCTTCCCAGGCTGCTGCGTTAGTAGGAGCGTATTCGTACGGATCGCTCATCAGATCAATAAACATAGGCGCCCTCAGCTTAGTCATAGGGTAACGCCAAATCTCCATACCATGGGCATCCTGTCTTTGGAACACATATTTAAACCGCTCGTCACGATAAGCTACCAGATCGCCATCATCATCAAAATAAACAAATTCATGCCGCGCGGTGCCTGATTGTCCACTCAGGTAAGGAACCTGGTTATAACCATCCAAATGAACTTTAAAGCTTTTACTGCCTTCCTTCGCGCCTTTAGTTACACTTTCGGGCAAGTTTTGATCGCCACCCGCTGCGGCCACTAAAGTTGGCAGCCAGTCTTCCGCAGAAAATAAGCCGGTGAAATTGGTTCCGGGTTTAACTACCCCCGGCCAGCGGATAAGCGCAGGTACCCTGAAAGCACCTTCTGTTTGCATATCTTTTTCACCTGCAAAAGGAGAAGCTCCGCCATCGGGCCATTGGTTTTTCATAGCACCGTTATCGGTACTATAAATTACAATGGTATTATCAGTAAGGTGATTGTCATCCAAAAATTTAAGCAAATCGCCCACCATTGCATCATGCTCGGTCATACCGTCGGCTTGTAAGCCTAAGCCTGTTTTCCCGTCAGATGCTGGTTTTAAGTGTGTATACACGTGCATGCGGGTGCTGTTAAACCATACAAAAAATGGCTTGCCGGATTTTACCTGCGCGGTCATAAAGTTTATTGCAGCTGCATAAAACTCTTCATCCACAGTTTCCATTCTTTTTTTGGTAAGCGGGCCGGTATCTTCTATTTTACCATCAGCAGTTGAGTGGATCACACCACGCGGACCAAACTGTTTTTTAAATGCCGGATCTTTTGGATAGTCGGGATTTTCAGGTTCTTCTTCAGCATTCAGGTGGTAAAGGTTACCAAAGAACTCATCAAACCCATGTGCGGTGGGCAGATATTTATCGGCATCGCCAAGGTGATTTTTACCGAACTGACCACACATATAACCCAAGGGCTTTAAAAATTCAGCTATTGTAGGGTCTTCTTTTTGTAAGCCAACAGGCGAACCGGGTAAACCTACTTTAGTTAAGCCAGTACGGAATGGACACTGACCAGTTATAAATGCAGCACGACCCGCCGTACAGCTTTGCTGGCCGTAGTATTGTACAAATACGCCACCTTCAGCGCCAATACGATCAATATTGGGAGTAGTGAAACCCATTAGCCCGCGGCTGTAGGCGCTAATGTTTGACTGGCCGATATCATCGCCAAAAATAACGAGGATGTTGGGCTGCTTCTTCTGCGCCATAACGTTACCGGCAATTGCGAATGCCAATAAAGCCGTAATGACTGCCTTACGTTTGCTTGTGTGTTTAAAGATTGACATAATGAATCAGTTTTTGAGTTTAAGACTTTGACTTTTTTCTATAGGAGACATTAACTAATAGTCAAAGCAAATATAATCGGGGACTTATGTCAAAAACACACTTCAGCGGCTACAATAGGTTGCATTTTGAAATATGCACCAATATTTACATAGTAAAACCGTTTCACCGATTAATGTAAATACACCTGATATTAAATAAAGGTTAATTAACGTACTGATTTAAATTAGAGGTGGGGCGGTTGAATTATTGGAAGGTTCTTTTGGGGATTCTTTTTGTATGAACCATGATTAAAAAGGATTTCAGTATTGCCTTGATTAAAAAATCAGGAAAATCCTAAAATCAAGAAAACGGAGAAGCCCTCTTGAACACCTTTAAAAAACAAACATTATCGTGAAAAATCATGTTTCAGAAATTATGTAGGATGATCAATTATTCGCGGCCATTCTGCTCGGGCTTTCGGGCTTAACATCCACTACACAGCGAAAGCCGATGTGATTTGATGCCGAGCGGTAATCGCCTTTGCCGCGGGTGCCTACCATATAGCGGGTACAATATTGATCGGTACACAAAAATGATCCACCGCGCTGCACTTTTTTCAAAACGGCAGGCTCTTCAGGGTCATAAGAGTTTGACGGGCCTGCCGGATTATTGGCTATTTTGTTATTTGCAACGGTAGTATAATAGTCGGCCCGATACCAATCATTGCACCACTGCCAAACATTGCCGGCCATATCATACAAGCCATATCCATTTGCCGGGAACTGCTTTACCGGGGCCATGCCCACAAAGCCATCCGTTCCGGCATCTTTATCAGGGAACGAACCTTCAAATATATTAGCCATCCATTTGCCCTGTGGCTTCAGTACATTTCCCCATGCGTATAACTTGCCCGATAATCCCCCTCTGGCAGCAAATTCCCATTCGGCCTCGGTAGGTAAACGTTTGCCGGTCCATTTGGCATAAGCTTCGGCATCTTCCCAGCTCACCTGCACAACGGGGTAATTATCTTTTCCTGTGATATTGCTCTCCGGTCCGGCTGGATGCCGCCAATCGGCCCCTTTTACGTACGACCACCATTGCAGGTAATTATTCAGCGGCACTTTTTCTTTTGGAGCGGTAAATACTAATGATCCGGCAACCAGGTTTTCTATTGGTGCAGTTGGAAATTCTTCATGCGTTGGTTTTTGCTCGGCAACGGTAATGTAACCTGTGGCTTTAACAAATGCGGCAAATTGTTTATTGGTAACCGTTGTGGCGTCCATATAAAAGGCATTAACCTTAACACGGTGTACCGGCCGGGCATCGTTCATGGCTTCATGCCCACCGCCATCCATCCCTACCGGATCAACACCCCCCATGCTAAATTCGCCACCGGGGATAAGTTTCATCCCGACAGGAACACCGTTCATTTTATTTGATGCATTGATTATGGTTTCCCTGAATTCGCGGCCGCCGCCTTCCATAAACGTAGCACTATCCGAACGGGCCAAATCTGTTGGCCTACAAAACGAAGCGGCATTCCTTGGAAATACGCCCGCTATATTCACCTTTTTTTCCAGGCCGGGTGCGGCTGAACTTGTATCTGCCACCGCTACAGTTGCTGTTGTATCTTTATGGTTTTTGCACGATTGCAAAACAACAACAATAATTGTCAGTAGAGTTGCTATATGATATTTTGATACCAGGTTTCTCATAATTTTATTAAAGTTAGCCATTTTGCATAAGAATGACGTATGCGTGCTACAGTGGCCTTAACCATCATCACAAAGTACGTATGATAAATGCTTCCACGCGGCAATTGAACGCCTAAATTTGTTGCATTTTAAAATATGCAACTTGTACCCGGAGTTTAAATATCCTCCATAGCACCAAAAGAGTTTTAAAAAAACCATCATTTCCCTTTAAAAAAACGCATTGGCTAAAGGCACCGTCGGGGAATAGTTATCTACATCAAATCCACTAAATAAAATATTTATTGCCGGATATCTATTGGCAAATAATACTTTTACGGCAAAACCTTTTCATGAAAAAAATACTTCTATTAGCAGCTTTTGCTTTTCTTACATCCTTTGGCTATTCACAAACAATTAGTTATGGTATTGACGCAGGGTTAAATATTACTAAAATTCCTTTTGAAGAAAATGCCGCTTTGGCCTCATTGTCAGCATTCTCAATTCCAGTATCCAATGGCTATGTGTCCGGATTTCATGTGGGTGTTTTGATGGATATTAAGTTTAAATCTTTTTCTATACAACCAGGCGCGTTGTTTACAACCAAAGGCGGGTACCTTTCAACTGAGGAAAAATCACCAGAAACAACATCAAGTTTTATACTAAAAAGTAAGATGATCCTTAATTATATTGAGGTTCCGGTTAATGTTCTTTACAGAATACCGGTAGGCAAAGGCAATATTTTTTTTGGCGGAGGCCCTTATATAGGTTTCGGACTTTCCGGCAGAGGGGAAATTGAACCAAATCCTGCTGTGCAAATAAGCGGGGAGCCGCTGAAATATGACTTTGGTGGTAATAACCTAAAAAGCCCCGACTTGGGTATAAATGCGTTAATAGGCTACCAGCTAAATTCAGGCCCCACAATAAGCGCGGGTTATGGGCACGGTTTTGTAAATACGCTTGCAATTGGAACAAACGGCAAGAACCAGGGCTTCAGTTTTTCACTGGCCTATTTCATAAAATAGCTGTCTCAAATATATCCATCCATCCCTAAAATAAAACCCCGATATGCATAAGCAAACCGGGGTTTATTATAGGTATCAAAAACCTTTATGAGTGTAACAGTAAGACCTTTCACCGTTCCACCATTTACCTCTTAATTAGCAATATTGTTCAAATGCACCAATCAGGTTATCGGCAATCATTTGTGCAGGGCGGCCTTCAATTTGGTGGCGCTCAATAATATGAACCAGCTTACCATCTTTAAACAAAGCCATAGCCGGTGACGACGGAGGATAAGGCAGCATATAAGCGCGCGCTTTATTAACTGCTTCGGTTTCCATACCTGCAAAAACTGTTACCAGTTTATCAGGATGAATTCCGTTTTGTGCGGCTATACGTGCAGCAGGGCGTGCATTTGCAGCAGCGCACCCGCAAACCGAATTTACCATTATAAACACAGTTCCTTCGCTTTCAATAGCTTTGGTTACCGCATCTGCATCTTTTAACTCTTCAAAACCAACCTTGGTAAGATCTTCCCGCATTGGGGCTACTAAATATTCTGGATACATTGTTTCTTTATCTAAATTTCAGAAACAAAAATAACAAATGATAGCCAGTTAGCATTTAAAAATGCGAATAATAACATTCGACTGACTTTTCCGTTTCAAATTAAATTAAAAAAAACATTGCTTAATAGCTAACCTTGGTGCCAGGTTTTCCGTTATAGTGTATTACACAAATATTATTTGTGAATAATATTATTAAAATAACCATTAAAAGCATAAAAAATAACAATTAGCGTATTATTATTTAATGTTGTTTTTTGTTGCTGATTAATTAACTTGCAAATTCTAATTACTCTAAAATTGAAAATGAACTCAAAACCATCCGAAATAAGTACAGTAATTATAGTAAATAAGAGTAAGGAGCCACGCACTTTACGCATTAAAACAAAGCATTTGAGCCATTTAAGGCATTATGCGGCAACAGTACTGGTTGTATTTGTTTTACTAACGGTGGCAGTTGTATACCTCAGATCGGTAAATAAACAGCAGGAGCTGGAAAAAACCCAGCTGGTAGCTCAACTGGCTATACTTAAAAACCAGGCCATTCCACAGGTTGTTGTACAAAAAGAAAATCCGGGCGTAGCGCAAGGTTATATTCAATCTATACAAGCGAAACTGGAAAAAATAAACGATTATTTAAGGAAACGCGGACTAAAAGGTTTTTCGACCAAAGCAGTTGGAGGTCCTTCAAATGCAGATGCACCAAAGCTTTCGGACAGCGCTACTTACTCGCTATACGATGAGTACTTAAGCAGGCTGGTACATTCGGTAGCATTTACACCGATGGGTTATCCGCGCATCAGCTCGTTAACATCATACTTTGGCTACCGTGCCAATCCTTTTGATGGCGGCAATTCAGAGTTTCACCCAGGCATTGATTTTAAAGGCGCCAAAGGCGATGAGGCCCGCTGTACTGCCAATGGCCGCGTGGTTTTTGCAGGCTGGTTTGGCGGATATGGTAATTGCGTGCGCATAGCACATTCAAACAACTTCGAAACATTATACGGGCACCTTTCGCGCATCGTTGTGAAGGTAGGACAGGAAGTTACTGTGGGCCAAAAGATAGGTGAAGTAGGCTCAACAGGCCGTTCAACAGGGGCCCACCTGCATTACGAGGTAAGGGAAAATGGTAAACCCGTAAATCCGATAAAATTTCTAACCCTAAATAACTAAAATATAATTTATGTCACTTTTTTCAAAGAAAGATAAAGTTTCGTTAGACCTGCAATCCATATCTACCTTAATAAGCGAAGGCTGTGTTTTTGATGGCAACCTCAAAGCGCCTGCTTATGCTCGTATTGACGGACAAATTAACGGCAATGTTAGAGTTGACGAAGGGTTAATATTAGGCGAAAAAGGATTGATACTTGGCGACGTTTTCACTAAAGACATGGTGGTTTACGGTTCAATAACCGGCAACTTAACGGTAACCTCGCTCGAAATCAAAGCTACCGGCAAAGTTAACGGCCAAATAAATACACAAACATTATCGGTAGAAAACGGCGCTGTTTATAACGGAAGCCTGTCTATGTCGCCAAATAACAGCAACAATCATAAAATCGCCGCAAAACAAAAACAAGCTTTGCCCGAAGCGGTTGAAGCATAATTGATACATCATTAGCTCAGTTGTTTATTGGTAATACTTACCGGTGAACAATTGAGCTTTTCTTTTTTACCCTCCCCTTTTACTGCCGGATACAAGCAGCCCCCTGCTGTTTCACAGATACATGCACCAAAAAGAACGCTCTGCGTCAAGTGAAACAAGCCCCTGCTATAAATCAATAAGTTAACACCTGCGTGTGCGACAAGCTGCAACAAATGAAACAAAATTGTGAGCTTTTTTTGGGGATTGTGTTTCAGACACCGTGTATTTCTGGCGGAATATCCGGGCAAGAAATAATAAAAAACAGACCCACGGAAATCGCGTTAAAAAAACATTCCCGCTGCCAATATCCGGGCAGGAAACAGCTTTGGAAATACTCGTGACTTTTCATATTTAGAGTCAGGTCACGAGTCGCATTTGCTCAATTACCCAACCCGACAAACGTGCCAGATTGGGTACCGTGAGTTATAGTCCTTTTACAATCGCCAGTGATTTTTCAACATGGTCGGTAGGTGAAATGTGATCGGTTTCTGATGAAAAGACCGCTATAATTTTACCGTCTTTACCGATCACATAAGTGGTTCGCGGTATAAAACCATGGTTAAGCTCCGTACCACGCACGTCTTTCATTCCAAGCTTTGGTGGATTTATTATCAGGCCGTATGTCGCCGCAATTTTGCCTTCAGCGTCCGACGCGACCGCGAACTTACCCGCACAGTAATTTGGATCAGCAGAAAATGCATTCAGTCGCTCAATATCGTCTCCGGATACACCGAGAATAGTGGCTCCTGCCGCTGTAAATTTATCCTTCATTTCGGCGAAGGCATGAGCTTCCGCATCACAGCCACCAGTGTAGGCAGAAGGATAGAAGTACACTACAACCGGCCCCTTAGCAAGGGATTTTTTTAATGAAAACTTAAATTCACTACCTGCAAGGCTGGCCTGAGCTGTAAATACAGGCGCCGCATCTCCTTTTCCCAACATCTTCGATTGGGCAAAACCAGAAAGGGCTGTTAGGAATGAAAAGCTGAAAATTAAAAAAGGCAGGCAATAATTTTTTTTGATCATGGCAGATGGTTTTAATTTCTTAATGGTGTTATATCAAATGTACGATAGTCTGCGCAATCAGGTTGCCTGTCATCAAAATTTTACTGAGGATGCCCAGTAGGCCAATGAAACAAAAAAGCCTCATTTCCGGCGCGAGGTACTGTCATTCCAAACCATATCGGTTTCCGAATATATTTGTCAGTCTATTTTTTTATTAGACTTTATTTTTTTAATTTCTTTATCAAAGTCACTTTCAAAGTTTTGATCCTGTATCACCCTAAATTTATCATATTCCTTTTCTGCTAACTTCATGGCTACTTCGTGACTTACTTTCCCTGCATCTTTTAATAACTGATATTCATTAAATTGCAGAAAAGCGTCTAAACGGCTTATCCAATCAGCCATCTTCATGGATATTTGCCGCGATGCCTGTAATTCAGCAAAATCAAGATACATGGTAACCACCCGCTCCAGTTCTTTTATCTCCTTTTCTATCAGGTAATTTTTGGCTACGCCTATATCACCTTTCAATACCTTGCCGCTGGGCGCATTCTTAAAAGTTTGTAACCCCATATTAGGCTTATCAGCACTTGCCCTTTCAGCAATTATCTGCGCGGCTGTTTTACCTGATATGGCAAAGTGCAACTTGTTTTGAACCGTTTTAAAAAACTTTTGGGTTATATCCGCATCCTTGTTGTAGTCAATGCTGCACTGCTCGTATATATCAGTTATTTTAAGGTAAAAGCGTCTTTCGCTGGCACGTATTTCCCTTATGCGTTCTAAAAGCTCGTCAAAATAATCTTTTCCGAAACGCTTGCCTTGCTTTAACCGCTCATCATCCAGCACGAAGCCTTTAATTATATATTCTCTTAGCGTTTTAGTTGCCCAAACCCGAAACTGTGTTGCCTGATAACTATTAACTCTGTAACCTACTGCTATGATGGCATCAAGATTGTAAAATTCTAATTTTCGCTTAACACTTTTACCGCCTTCTTGTTGAACTGTTTCCAAAATGGAAACAGTTGCTTCTTTTTCCAGTTCACCAGTATCAAAAATATTGGCCAAATGTTTACTAATAGCTGGCACCTCAACCCCAAAAAGTTCGGCCAGGCGCTTTTGGGTTAGCCAAAAAGTTTCATCATTAAAAATTACTTCAATTTTTACATCGCCGGTGGGGGTGTTGTAAAATATAATATCGTTTGATTGAGGTAGATCACTCATTCTTAAATTTGTTAGCCAGGTCTAAAATTCAAATATAATGTTTTCATTAAATAGGGATAGTAACAACCATAGGCCGAGTACTTTCCTTCAGACTATGCTATTACACGTTCGAAAATCCCAACGACCTTTAGCGTTTGCTGATCAGCCTCTGATAGTTCGATATTTTTATATTCGCTACTATACGATAATGGTTTTAAGGTAATTGATTCATGAGTCCATTCATCATCATCTATTTTCTTTTCGCTACTATATTGCTTGATGGTATAACCAGAACCATCTTCAGCGTTACTGATACTACTGTTCTCCACCAGCACAATTTTCCCATTTCTGCTTCCTCCCTCATCCTGCTTAAATAAACAGTAAGAACCATTAGCAATTTTCTTGTTCATAGATTCACCCATTACTTTACAGACGAAATAACCCGGCCTGGCTGATATACTAAAAGGTAGCTCGATCCAATCTAAATCCTCATGTAATTGAGGATCACTAAAGTCTCCCGCTGCAGCAAAAAAATCCACCAACGGTACCGCATTCACATAAGGTTTTACCTGATCAAAAGGTAAAATCCTAAAAGGCATATCCTTTTTAAAAGCTGAAATATGCTGTTTGAGGTATTCCTTTAAATTCTCATCGCAGGCATAAAGAAATGTACCTTTAATTCCCCGGTACATAATTGTCTTATAGATATTTATGATATATGCTTTTAAATCTTCTTGATCTACAATCCCCCTTTTACCATTTTTATCGAAATATAACGCGGGATTTATTTCAATTTTTCTTGTTGCATTATTGTAAGTAATCTCTTTGCCGAAAATAACACCAGTATAATTTAAATCGTAGCCCTGTATAGTATGAATACATCCAATTTCTGCAAACGCTGTTGGAGAATTAATCCAATCTTTATCTGTTTGGTTCCATTTAAACTTTAACCCCTCTATTTCAATATCAATGGCAGTCTTATTTTCCTTGGATATCCAGGGCCATGAATAACCAGCAACCAAACGGCTTAAACCAAATTTATTCTCTTTTTCTTCCAATATCTCATAAAGGTCTTTTAATGAGTCAAATACCAACAGGTCATATTCTTTATTTTCATAAATGCTCTTTTCAGTTCGATTAACATTCAATAGATCATCGACAAATTTGATGTAATTGATACCGCCCTGCACCCGCATTTGTGATTTTAATTCGATTGATAATGTATTATCCTGATTTAGCAACGCGGTAAATCTATCTTCGTTGATATCTGATGGCTTTACTGACTGGGCAGCATCATAAAAGAAAATCTGATTCTTGCTATTTGCAATAATCCAATCCAGTTCGTTGCCCGTGTCATCCAAACCGAGCTTCTGATTGTTTTTTCTGAAAGCACCCATCCAACTAATGTTTTTATATTGTCGCAAACGATGGGCTTCATCAACAATCAACAGATCATATTTATCTTTTACATTAAAAGTATCAGACGGGCTGATCACCATAGAAGCTTTTAACCCTGGGATCTTTTCAAATACACTTTGAAGTGACTCCCGCAGCGATGTCATAGCGATGACTAAACCAATTTTAGCCTTTGGATATTTAGCTTGAAATTTTCTGATATAATTAACTTCTCTTAGTTCGTCATCATTGAAATCGTCGAAACTTGAGCCAGTAAGATCCGAAGTCAAGAGTTTGATCATATAAGTTGCAAGTATAGTTTTACCCGTACCTGCACTTCCTTTAACAAAAATCCGGGTAGAACTTTTATTACATAAGCCATCCATGATCTCTAAAACAGAGTTGTACTGATCTTCATTTAATGCTTTATAAGGAGAATATTTAAATAATTCTGAGTTTTCTATTTCGGTAAGTGACTTTGAAACTATCCTTTTTTCAATCAATTTTCCCCAAATCGCTTTAAACAAATCCTTATATAAACCTTGTTGGTAATAGTTATGGTTAATTAATCCGTAATTACCATTAAGCAATTTGTATGTCCCCTCTGCCGTAATATATTGGATTAGACTCGATTCAATATCTAAAGTTGCCGATTTGTTAAATTTATCGCTTCCAATAATAGAAATTTGATTCAGTGTGGATGACTTTACTGGGTTAGACAAATGATTTTTAATCCTGCTTGCCGCATTGGTAGATTCGCCCACATAAGCCAACCGCTCAGTTTTATTGTTAATAAAATAAACTAACGGCCACTGGTTTTTTACCCAAAGATTTTGTGTTATTTCAGACAACGATTCTTTGTTGAAACTATACGGTTCAGAAATTTCAATTGATAAATCAAATGATAAACTCATAGTTCGTTATATTTCCTCGCAGATCCCTTTGCTTTATCGATTGTATATTTTTCTGCGTTCTTTGCAATCTTATCCAGGACAATCTGTTTTACATCGAACTGGTATTTTTCAGCGAGAAGTAGTGCATAGGCCAACACATCAGCCAATTCCTCCTTTACTTTTTCTATTTTAGCCTCTTCCGCATCCTTCCACAAAAAAAGTTCAAGCAATTCACTAGCTTCAATACTTATCGCAAGTGATAAATCCTTCGGGTTATGAAATTGCTTCCAATCTCGTTCATCTCGAAATTTGATAAGGGCTTGTGTGACTTCTTCGATATCTGTCATATAGCAAAGGGCTTAAACTGATTGTCTAAGATATTACTAATACCTTTGAAATCGAAATTTAGTAATATTTGCTTGTTGTAATAGCCTCCCAAAATATACCAAGTATTCTGCTTGCAAATAAATATAAGTCTAAAAAAGGAGGCTAACCCGAAAGCTTTCGCAAAAAAACCAATAAAATAAAAAAATGGTAACAGGTAAAAACCGTTCCGCTTTGTATATTTGAACTGCTTGACCTTATTCCTATGCATCACTTACATCCTGTATATAGTACTTTAGATAACCCGCCCGGCACATCGTCTTTGATTATGGGTTATATTTTTCTGGTGCTGTTTGTCTGTTTTTGTATCGCCATGTATTTTGGAATAGGAAGAAATTGGAAAGTGACACTTAACGGTGGACTCAAGGTTAACTTTTTCCTGGCTGTAATACCACCAGTCGTAATCTTCTCCTTGTTCTACTTAAGCACCGAGAAACTTAAGATCGATGTCTTTCAGCATGATAAAGCATTAATAAACAGCAATAGCAGTGCGCTTAAGATTGTGGAGAGACCTGTTGCTGATTACTTTCCCGAGTCGAAGGATGGACATGGTGAAGAATTTACAGTTCAAGGTATTCTATTTCACTACTCTCATTTTGAAGAAGGGTGGTCAGGTTACCATCAGACATTTTTGTATGGTGGAGCTATTCGGCAAAACCTATATATTAGAATAACTTATTACGATGATGGAGACCGTAATGCTATACTCAAGCTCGAGACGGAGTAATAATATCACCCACTGGTCGAAGTTTACAAACTTCGTCCCAAAATATACCAAGCATTCTGCTTGCAAATAAATATAAATCTAAAAAGGAGGTTAACCGCGAAAGCTTCCAGAAAAAAAGCTTATAAAACAAAAAAGCTTCACAACTGTGAAGCTTTTTGCGGAATGCACTGGGTTTTAACCGTAGCAACCGATATAAATATTTTATCTCCGTCTAAATTAATCTGTTGAAGCAGTTTTAGAGAATAATCTCGGGCGAGATGAATTAAGATATTTGTATCGAACAGTAAATTCATTTATTATTCTTCAATGTCTCCAATGCTGATTCAGCTTCGTCATTAGTCAAAAAAGCATCTTGTGGAAAGTCCTTAAGGCGGGACGCGAGATTTTGAGGTTTTTTACCCATTTTGGTAGCAAAAGCAGTAGCCCCCCCGGCAGCCATTATTTCCGAAATCGAATATGATTTAACTTTAAAAAAGGAATTTGGTATTTCCCCTCCTGTTTTAATTCCTGTTTTTCCCATGGCTTTATCCTCCTTTCAACAAATTTACAAAATCTTTTTCATAGACAAAGCCCACCCGCTTAACACTAAACCATCGTCTTGATCCCCCCTGATCGAAGCTTCCAAACTTCGTCCCAAAAAAATGTGGCAAGCATTCTGCTTGCAAACTTATGTGCGTTGAAGATTGCGGTTAAATCATGCCATTTACCAATAAATGAACTTTCTTAATTATCTTTATACTGAATTAACCTTATTTATATGAATTTAAAGATATCGATCTTATACCTGGCATTTGCTTCGATTAATTTATCTACAGCAAGCCTTAATTCACATCAAACAGCAAAACAATATATAAACCCAACGGGGACTTATAACCTTGTTAGCAATGCAAAAACGCAAAACGGCGATATATACGGCCCAACAGGCGATATACAGGTAAAGGCACTTTTAAAAAATAAAGTGGCAATAGTATTAGGCGTAAATATGGGGGCCCCTGCCTATAATTCGGGCGCGTTAATTGATACCCTTGCCTATAACGATAATACCTGCATTTATAAAGGCAATAGTGACGACCCAAGTTGCAGAATCACCTTTGTTTTTACAAGCACCGGAATTAAGGTAAGCCAAAAACAAGCAGATTTAAATTATGGATGTGGTTTTGGGCATGGTGTATTTGCAGACGGTTTTTATAAAAAGAAATCGGGTAAAGTTCCTGTATTAAAAAACCCGCAAACAGGGGAATTAATAAAGTAATCACATAGCGGATAAAACGTTGGCACGAATTGATTTTTTTCGCAGCTAAGTGATCGCCATAACCCCCTATTAAAACAAACTCCCCTGCTCCGTCTCCACCCCTTGCGCTATTTGTTGATAAGCACGGATGAGCCCAATCAGTTCGGCACCGTATAATGTTGTTTTATGCGCACCAACGCCCTTAATACTGCTTAATGCTTTGAGGGTTGCCGGGAGTTTTTCGGCTATGGTAGCGGCGGTTTTTTCGGTTAATACCATTGATGGCATCACTTTCTCTTTAAGGGCCGCCTGTTCGCGCCAAATCAATAATTCATCGTACAGCTTTTCATTCGGGATAGCGTTCAGCGCCTTGAGGTATGAACGTTCATTCCCGGCGGGCTTATTTTTAACCTGCACCAAATAGTCGTCTGTTGTAAAACTATTAATGGCGAAATACTCCATCAGCCCAATGCGGTTCATCAGCCAGATGATAATCTGATCACCCTTAGCAGCTCTATCTTTCGATTGGCCAATAAGCGCCGGGAATTGCAGGTGCAGGCTTCCAACAGCAGCCTTCAATTTCTCTAAAAAATAAATGGCAGCCGGTTGGCTGCGTTCGGGGTCTAATTGCTTTGCAAACTTTTCGGCAACAGCTAAAATATCTTTTTCCAGATCGGGCAGTATCCCTTCAAAACCTTTCAAACGAGTTTGCAACGGTGCAAAATTAAAAAGTTCGGACAGCAGGAATTGCCGGTACAATTGTTTGTCGCGCTCCAGGCTTTGGGCATTGGGTTTAACGGCCCTGGCCTGTTCGTTAAAGCGGGCCACAGTTGGGTCGCCAATAATGTTATGCGCCGCCACAGGGTTGCGCAGCACCATGCCGGTTAAACTGCGGCAGCGGCTTAAGGCAACATAAGCCTGCCCGTGGGCAAATGATTCGGATATATCAATAATGGCTTTGTCAAACGTAAGGCCCTGGCTCTTGTGTATGGTGATTGCCCAGGCCAGCTTCAACGGAATTTGCGCGAAGCTACCGGCATTGGTCTCGTTGATCGCCTCGCCGTCTAACTGGTATTTTACGTTGCTCCATTCCGCGGCTTCTACCGCTATTTCCTTATCGTTTTGTCCGCATATTACAAAAATCGTTTTATCTTCAATACGCGCTATCGTTCCAATTTTGCCATTATAAAATAGCTTTTCGGCCGAGCCATCGTTTTTAACAAACATCACCTGTGCGCCAACCTTTAGTTTAAGGCTCAGTTCTGTCGGGTAAGCATCTTTGGGGAAATCACCGCGGATGGTTGCCGTAAATTCCTGTTCGTGGCCTGTTAATGCTTCAAGCCATTCGGTATTAATTTGCTGCGCGATATTGTTATGGGTGGTGAGCGTTATGTAAGGGTCTTCGGCATCAGGGCGAAAGTCCGGGATATAACGGGCGTTTAACGTTTCCAGGCTGACAGCACTGATCGTTTGGTTCCGTACCTCATTCAAAATATCAACAAAGGCCTGTTCTTTTTGGCGAAAAACGTGTTCCAGTTCAATGCGCACATAAGGCGCCTTTTGCAGCACCTGGCTGCTGAAGAAATAGGGTGTGGCATAATAAGGCCGCAGGATGCCCCATTCCTCATTATTAATAATAGGACTAAGCTGCGAAAGATCGCCAATTAATAAAAGTTGCACACCGCCAAAGGGATAAACCGACCCTTTGCTGTTACGGAGGATGAGATCAATTTGATCCAGCACATCAGGCCGTACCATACTTATCTCGTCGATAATTAACAATTCCAGCGCAGCCAACAATTCTCTTTTTTCGGCACTGTAATGAACCTCGGGCCGTCCGTTTCCCGAAGGGATAATGGGACCGAAAGACAACTGAAAAAAGGAGTGAATGGTCATTCCGCCAGCGTTAATAGCGGCTACGCCTGTTGGTGCAACTACCGCCAGTTTCTTTTTTGAAGTTTGCCGCAAATTTTGAAGAAAAGTAGTTTTGCCTGTACCGGCCTTGCCCGTTAAAAAAACTACCGTATTGGTGCTTTCCACGTAATCATAGGCAAGTTGCATGGCCGGGTTTACTTCGCTCGTCATTGCTGCAATATTACCACAAAATAAGCAGATGAAATACTAAAAACAATAGCATTTATAGAATTTCTATATATCCATCTGTCCCATTCACCCTAATTCGCTGTCCGTCTTTAATCAATTTGGTAGCATGCTCCACCCCCACAACTGCGGGCAGGCCATACTCGCGTGCAATTACCGCTCCATGAGTCATTAGTCCGCCAACTTCGGTTACCAGGCCTTTTATGGATACAAACAAGGGTGTCCAGCTGGGGTCGGTAAAAGTGGTGACCAATATATCTCCCTCTTCCAAATCGGCATTTTCCATATTCAGGATAACGCGCGCCCGGCCCTCTATTATTCCATAAGAAACGGCCAGACCTGCAATTGCTCCCGCCGGAAGACTTTCGTGTTTGTACTTACCCGAAATAATTTCACCATCAGATGTGATCACACGTGGCGGGTTTAATTTTTCATATAGTTTATGCTCCTCTTTTCGTTTGCCGATGATCTGGTTATCGAGGGTATGCGTACGTACCACTTCGCGCAATTCTTCAAAAGTAAGATAGTATGCGTCTTCTTTTTCACGAATAACCCCGGCATTTACCAGTTGTTCAACTTCTTTCAGCAAAGCCTGCTTATAAACCAAGAAGCGGCTAACTATACCGTATTTTGGATATTCACGATAACCGGCGAAATTCCGGATCAGGTTGATCATTGCTTTTGTTTCTTTTGCTTTTTGTTCACCATCCGGCAATTGCTTCAGTCTATCCAACAACGTTTGTTCTTTCTTCAGCGCCTCCTGTAGCCCCTGTTCAAATTTTCGCTTGCCAGCCCCAGTTTCAAAGTTTTTAATATTACCCAAAATCATCGGGACAAGCATAATGGGCTTTTCGCTCCAACGGGTTTTAGTAATATCAATTTCACCGGCACAACGCATACCGTATTTGTCGAGATAGGTATCAATAGCATCCCGGGCCTCTTGTCCACCATCAACCATAACCATTTCGTCCAGGAAGTAATCCGCTTTTACCTGTTGCAAATACTCAATTACCGCCGCATAAGGCCGGATAACATCAGCAACATTCAATAGCGCCAAACCCATCTCCGAAGTGATATTGTTTGATACGGATTGAGAAAGTATGTCTGCTACATTTTTTTCACCTAACCATTCGTTCATCTTTTCATTGATCCACGATGAAGCATTCATTGCAGCCATAATCACACCGATATGTTGCGCATGAAATGTCATTTTCTTTGATTGCCCGATGTCTTCCAGAATAAAATCAAATAAACCTGGTCCTGATTTGGTTTGGATGTTTTGTTTTAACGCTGCCACCGATGCCTCACTATTTTCAATCAGATTAGAAACAATCCGATAGTTATCGGATGCCAGGTCGTTTCCCACTTGCGCCAAAATATCCGCAGACGACATACCCTTATTGCTTTTAACAAGCACTGGTCCTTTTTCATCATTTGGCAACAATTTTATAAAATCCCCCCGTTCTATGATGGACACAAGTGCGTCTTTTATAAGCGGATCATGTTGCCCCATGGCCTCTAATAAATTTTCTCTGCCGACAGCCGTAGCCAGACTGTCAATAACATCAACAAACAACCTTCCGCCGGCCTCAAACATAGGTCTGCCAGCTCTTAACTGCCATAAAGACAATCCCAGTGATTTCATGGGGTCGGTCATCATTTGCTGGTGGCCAACAGATATATAAACATGATTCTCCTGATCACTATCGGGACGCAAAGGAATTGGGTATAAAGTAGTAATTGGCCTGCTCTGGACAATGTAAAATATATCATCGGCCAAACACCATTCAATGTCCTGAGGCTGGCCAAAATGTGCCTCTATCGATCGGCCTATGCGCGCAAGCTGTAAGATCTGCTCATCTGTCAAAGCTTGTTTGCCCTGTTGTTCAGGCGCAATCTCCCGTTCCATAGTACCGCCATCTTTTGCGGCATAAATAGCCGGTTTTTTGGAAGATATTTTTTTATCGGCAATCTTTCCATTAATCACTTTATACAGATCAGCATTCACCAGGCCGGACACCATAGCCTCGCCCAGGCCGAAACTGGCATCAATGGATAATACTTTCCTGTTACCGCTAACAGGATCGGCCGTAAATAAAATTCCTGCCGACTGGGGGAAAACCATCTTCTGAATAATTACAGACAGGTAAACTTTACGATGGTCGAAGCCATTTTGGAGGCGATAAATTACCGCCCTCTCGGTAAATAACGAGGCCCAGCACTTGCTTATATGCTTTAGGATGGCTTCCTTTCCGATAATGTTCAAATAGGTATCCTGCTGGCCTGCAAAGGATGCCGTAGGCAGGTCTTCCGCCGTAGCACTTGACCGCACAGCAAAGACCTCTTTTTCACCAAACCCGCTGACATAACCTGCAATCTCTTCTGCTATATCCTCAGCAATGGGCACGCTTTCGATAGCCCTGCGGATTTTCGCACTGATATAGCTGATATCCTTCCTTTCTGCTGCCTTAAAACGCATTAATTCATCCAGCAAACTGTTAAATTCCGGATTGTTTTCTGTTATCTTTTTATAGGCTTCGGTGGTAACGCAAAAACCATCGGGCACCCGGTAGCTATCGGATTGTATCACCTTAATGCCAGCCAGTTCGCCCAGATTAGCGCCCTTTCCACCTACCATCAACAACTTTGATTTGTCGATTTCCCGAAAGCAAATCACATAGGTGTTTATGGCATTTTTTTCTGCGTTGAGTTTGTTTTCCGGTATCATAGTGATTACTTTTTAGCAATGTATAAAGCCAAAAGTATCAGGTATCCGCATCAAAACATCGTTTTTCAACTATATTTTTTTGCGCGCAATATGATGGAAACTACGGCGTTATCCTTACAAATAATCGGTTGGGGCGTTGGTTGGTGTGCTGTCGCTATGGGCTTGAATTTTGGTATAGAAACAGACTGGAGGCTGAATTATTTACCGCTGAATGTCCGATCAATTTCCAGCGGAATTACCATTTTGATTCGTGAAAAATCTCATCTGGCGCGATGCAGCCCAGGCCTAAAGCCGAGCGTACTCGTGACATTTCTGCTTTGTATCGTCCTAAAATAAGTTTACAGGTTAATTCCTTATTTTGTATCGTCCTGAAGTAAGAAAGTCACGAGTACCCAGCCGCACTTTTTCATCGCTGCATACTCGCGCCAGAAGGGCGTTATATCAAATGTTCGATAGTCTGCGCAATCAGGTTGCTTGTCATCAAAATTTTACTTCGGCCGCCCAGTTAGCCAATGAAACAAAAAAGCCTCAAATGGAACCACTAAGCGCTCCCCGAACGGAAGTTTATAATTTCGGATAAATATGCTTAGATGGAGTTTATAGACTTCGTCCCAAAATGTCACAAGCATTCTGCTTGTAAATAAATACGGGTATAAAAAAGCAAGTTAACCCCAAGATATTTAATATTATCTTATCAAAATTTGGAAAGAACTTCTTCATTGAGTTTACGAAATCAAGATAAATGATCAAAAATTTCAATAAACAATTTAACAATACCCTATCCCTTGTTCACACTCGTTACTATTTAATTTCCTGGGCCAAATTAGCCTGGTCTCCTGTTCCAGCGTCTTCAAATCTTTTTAGTATTCCGTCGTACTTGCCTCATGCGGACTTAAAGAAAAATTGTTCAAAAACGATTTTCCCATCTTTGACCTCATAAACAGCAATTTCGTCCATAACAGCCCGGTAACCATTTTTATAGCTGATGTCCATTTTGATATTTAACGTAAAGTAGTCGGCTGCTATCAGTGGTTCGGAAACCGAAACGGAATGTACTTCTAAAAGTTGCTCCATCCAGTCCATGCTCTTTTGATGTATGGCTTCAATCCCCTCTAATCTGTAGCCGTTCCCTTCTATACTAATAATATCGTCTGCATAAAATAAATCTTTTGCTTGTTTGTTTTTGCCTTCGCGGATCAGTTTTACTACCTCTTCGGCTATTTGTTGAATTTTCATTATTCTGTATTATTAAATTGTGTTATTAGTTAAGCAGATGCTTTTTAAATTGATTAGGCGTTTTGCCGGTCTCCTTTTTAAAAAGGCGTGAAAAATAGGACAAATCTTCGAAACCAAGCGCGTAAGCAATTTCAGAAACACGCTGGTCATCATTCCTCAAACGGTTTTTGGCTTCATTTATCAAATAAATATGGATCAGTTCTATAGCTGTTTTACCCGTTTCCTGCTTCAACATATCGCTCAGGTAGCGGGGAGATAAGTTCAATTGCGCAGCCAGGGTACTCACGTTGGGTAAGCCCTTATTGAGCAGCAACCCGTCCTTAAAATAAGCTGCCAGAACATCGTTAAACTTTGATACGGTTTTACCGGACAGCTGGGTACGGCCAATAAACTGGCGCTTATAAAAACGCTGCGAATACCTCAACATAGAATCAACATGCGAAAGCATAATATTGCGGCTGTATTCATCATTATTCGTTTGGTATTCCGCATCTATCTTAAAAAAAAGGTCCCACATCACTTGTTCTTCACGGGGAGAAAGGTGCAGTGCCTCATTGGCCTCATAGTCGAAAAAAGCATATTTACTGATCTCGTTGTGCAGAAAGTGGCCGTTCAAAAAATCTTCATGTATGAAGATGATGAATGAGTCTTCATGATATTCCAGGTTTTTAAACTCCATAATCTGCCGGGGCCTTGCAAACAGCATGCAGCCATTGTCGTGGTCATATTTGGTACGCCCATACATAATGACCCCCGATTCAAGTTTTTTAAACCCGATAATATAAAAATCAGACGTAAACGGCTTTTCACCAAGCGAAGTTTTTTTCGGGCACCTGTAAACACTGAACAGCGGATTCTCCGGCATCGGCAGGCCATTAAAGCGGTGCAGGCTGGCCAAACTACTAAAGTGTTGCATCATCTTAAAATTTAAGATCTGCACCATATCACGGCGCAGATCATGTCAGTACAATATAACTATTATTTACCTTGTGCGGTCAGGGTTGTTTCCAGCCAGCTATCCCATTCAATAATTCGGCCCGCGTATTCTTTTTTCACCAACATATTGGCATATTTCCCGAGCAGTAAACGCAGCGGAGGGTTTTCGGCATCAATTAATTTCAATAATGCAGCAATAGTGCCGCTTGCAGCTCCCCTAAAATCAGGAGGTATCCCCGCCTGGTGATTTGCTTTTACATCATTATACTCAGGCATCGCAGCAGTACGCGCAGCAGAAGAGCTTCCCCATTCCGTATCAAAACCGGCCGGTTCAATAATTGAAACATTAATACCAAAACCTTTTACTTCGGCAGCAAGCGATTCGCTCAGGCCCTCTACGGCATATTTAGAAGCCCCATACAAGCCCAGCACCGGCCTGCTGATGAGTCCCAATACACTTGAAAGCTGGATGATATGACCATGTCCCTGCTCACGCATAACCGGCAATACTGCCTGCGAAAGCCACAACAAACCAAAAAAGTTGGTTTCCATTTGATCGCGCGCCTCTTTTTCAGATGTTTCCTCTATTGCGCCAAACAAACCATAGCCCGCATTATTTATCAGCACATCAATACTGCCAAAATGTTCCTTTGCTTTAAGTATAGCGGCAAAATCAGCATCACGATTGTTAACATCCAATTGGATTGCTAAAATATTGTGGCCGTATTTGCTTACCAAATCATCCAGTGCGCTTACATTGCGCGCAGTAGCTATTACTTTATCGCCTCTTTGCAATAAAGCTTCGGCCCATAATTTACCGAAACCACGTGAGGCGCCGGTAATAAAAATTGTTTTTGCCATTGTTATAGTTTTTAAATGTACAGGCAAAGTTAGCGTTGCCCTTGCCACACAATTAGTACAGAAGTAGGGAACATTGGGACATTTATACGTAAATAACTACAATGGTTACCAGTACGGTAATTATCAATACTGAAGACCCCCGCAGATGACTTAGCGGAATCAGTTATAATAAAAAAGCACAGGCAATTAGCTGTGCTTTTTATTTGAAAAATCACCGAACCGCTATACTATTTGGCCAATTTGGCCATATCGGTTGGTGTAATTATTTTTTTACCATATCCCCCATAACCTACCTGTATCATCGCCAGGGCAAGTTCTTTTAAAGTGCAAAAGCCTTCAGGATAAATTATTCTTCCAAGCGGGAACAACCAACTGATATAATGATAAAATCCGTGAGTATTTCGCAGCCCCTTTGTCGGAGTTAGCATAAATGGTCTAAAGGCAAAAAAATGCTTGAATCCCATTTCAGCAAGATCGTTTTCTGTTCGTCCCTTTACCCTTGCCCACATGGTTTTCCCTTTTTCCGAATTATCTGTCCCCTTAGCCGTTACGTAGCAAAAAGTAATGCCAGGGTTGAGTTGCAACAAGGGCTTTGCAATTTTTAAGGTTAAATCATAAGTAAGCTTTGTGTACTCTTCTTCGCTTTTTCCTATCGAGGTAACGCCAAGGCAATAAAAACAGGCATCCATGTTATTTAGCCCCTGTTCATTACCTGTAAATTCAAAAAGATCATTCAACAATACTTCTTTTACCTTTGGATGGACAACGCCCGTGCTGCGCCTGTTTAGCAAAGTAATACTCGCTATTTTGGGATTGTTAAGACATTCATGCAGTACCCCCTCGCCAACCATTCCTGTTGCTCCTGTAATAATAACGTTGATGCTTTTTGTTTCCATTTTATTCTGACTTGAAGTTTAACATTTTTTGAGTCTCCCCCTGGGGGACAACTGGTATTTAATTTTCAATGTAAATTTAGCGCTACCGTTGCGGGAGGATTGGTACAGAAGTAGGAAAAACTGGGACGATTTTACGGAAATACCCCGCGGGTTATAATTTCACCCACTGGTCAAAGTTTACAAACTTCGTCCTAAAATGTAGCAAGCATTCTGCTTGCAAATAAACATAAGTCAAAAAAAGGAGGTTAACCGCGAAAGCTTCCCGGAAAAAAGCCTAAAAGAAAAAAGCCTCACATTTCTGTAAGGCTTTCAGCGGAATGGACGGGACTCGAACCATGTCCAATAATCCCTTAATATTCAATATTTTACAAGTTTGCAAGCGTGGTAATTCCCGAATTTTCCACAATAATTTGCAACAGATTAATTCCTAATGACTTACATAAAGATACTACTTGTAATTAAATAATGCAAGGAAGATTATATATGTTGATAAAGTAAAACATTTCGGGTTCGGGTTCCCCGACAAGCGTTTTGGTATTACCAAAACATGGCTTGCTTTTGATGATTGGTATGAGAAGGGCATATCAACCCATGAAAAGTTGTCCGGTAAGAGAACAACAAGTGCTGGAGAATTATATCCATAATAAGCAAATATCCATGAGTTGATCCGTTCGAAGAAGGTATTGATTAATGTGTAAAAGGTCTTGGCGGAAGATATTAAACAGCCACAGATTGAAAAAAGGATACCGCTAAGCATTGTCTATTTAATAAAAGTGCAAGCAGCTTTTCGTATGTTTATTCATGCAATCATTAGTAACATTATTGTCCGTTATCGTCGGCGGAGCGATCACTTTTTTTGCCGGTTACCTTTTAGAAGCGCGCAAATTGAAGAACGAAAAATATCAATTTAAACGTGACAAGATCATTTCGGTTGGCGAAGAATTCTATCGTTTCAGTGCATATGCACTCTTGCGTTTTAATACTTTGCTGCATAATTATGAAACTCTGTCGAATTATAATACGCAAGAGGCAAGAAACATCTTGCAACAAACCGATGTCAACCTTCAGGCGCTTTTAACCAAAATTGCTGAAAATAATATAACGATCACTACTGCCGATATTTTCTTTGGCGTTTCCGGTCTAGATGAAGCTAACACATTTGGTCAAACTTTTAAAACGGCACAAGCAACATTGGAGGAGTTAATCGCAATCGGTGCTGACAGGGCGGAAATTATTGAGGCGCTTGAGGCCGCGAAAACCATTCTGATAAATTACATCAGGATCATTGAACATGACCGATTAACTATCGCAAACCGGATTAAAGAAATATTGGAACTTAATCTATCACATTCAGATTAAACACAAAATGGCTATATGCTACTTATGTTCAGACGCTTTGGTAACAGCGAATTGTTCGTTGGAACATTTATTTCCTAATAGCATTGGCGGCAGATTAAAAAGCGACATGCTGCTTTGCAAAACATGTAATGAATCCACCGGGCGGTTACATGATTCTGAATTTGCAAAATTTGCCAATCTACTTGCCAGTAAATATAACATCATTCGAGAGCGTGGATCTGTTCGAAATGAAATTGGAACTGACCGGCAAACCGGCAGGGAAGTTGTTATTAAACCAGGTTACCAGGTAGATTATTTACATCCCGAAATAAAATCTATTTCTGAAAATCAAACGCTGATAAGCGCAAGTTCTATCAAACGGTACCAACAGGCGGTTGAACAATTGAAAAAGCAAGCTGTCAGGGAAGACCGTGAAATTGATTTTACGCCCTTTACTATCGATACGACCCCTCGCCAAATCATCTTTACTGTTGATTTTTCTGTTAACCAGGACTTGGTGTTAAGGTCAACATGCAGGACTCTTTGTAACTTCTATTATCTAAAAACCACTGACCGAAAGTTCATTAAGCCGGTAATAGAATTTATTACTACGGATATGGAGAATCGTTTTGCATGGTTTTGTGACCTCAATTTAGTATCGACAAAGTATCCTGGCAAACCTTACCACTTGGTCATAATTAAGGGCGATAAAAAGAAAAAGGCGCTTATCGGTTATTTTGAAATTTTCGGCGAAAAAGGATTTATTAGTCTGATGAATGGCGACTATACCGGTGACGACCTGCTGATCAGCTATACTTATGATCCGATCAATAATTCGGAGATTAGAGCGGATTATTCCTTTGATATTAATGTTGGAAAACTTATTCAGCATATTATTGAGAAGCCGCAGCTTTAAATTTATTAATTCGATATTTGATTAATAATTATGAGGGCATTTAATGAAATACCGCTTTCGCAAGCCATAGAGCAAAAGAAAGAGCAGATCAAAAATGAAATAACCCGTCAAACCAAATCTTATATTTTGGGGGTGGACGAGCAGAACTATGTAGAGTATTTACGGGATAAATATGCGTGGGAACCGCTGGTGGTGGATCTGCTCAATGAGCAAATCGGCGAACCGCTGAAAAAAAGAGAAAACAGGGAAAGTAGGTTACATGATGAAAGATACATGGTTGATGTATATTATTTTGTAGTCAGCTACCATTTTACAGGCTCAGCCGAAGTTTTCCGGTTACATACAAATCCCTGGAATATGGCTTCCTACGATATCAGTGTTAATGATAGTAAAGGTTTTGTCTCCTTTGAATTTGGTATCGATAAACAGGATCCAGAAGAATTTAAACGACGGAAAGAAGACGCAAAGAGATCTGCATTTTCCAACCTCGAAAATGCCAAAAGAAATGTTGCTGAGTGGAACAGCCAAATCATTGCTTTTATTGATTCAATATTTAAAAGTCATAAAACCAGTTTACTCAAAGAGAATGACTTTTTCGCCGCCATTAATCTGCAAGTAAATAAGGGCGCTGAATCTTTGGTCAGTGTACCCCTGATTCGCAAAAAAATAGTGCCGCAGCCATCTGTCAGTGGCAAACAGTCTTTTTCAACCGTGCCATCGGTCAGTGAAGCACAATATAAAGACCTTTTAAAGCTGCTGTTCGACATTGGCCGGGGTATGGAAAGAAAACCCTCTCTTTATAAGGGCAAGGATGAAAATGGTATCCGAGATTACTTTTTAAGTCATTTGGAATTTCGCTACGAAGGTATTACGGCATCCGGGGAGACGTTTAACAGCGAGGGTAAAACAGACATTTGTTTAAAAAATGCACCTGATGGAACAAATTTATTCATTGCAGAATGTAAGTTCTGGACAGGTCACTCAGGTTTTCTTGACACGATTACGCAATTGTTTGACCGCTATTTAACCTGGCGGGATTCGAAAGTCGCTGTCATGATGTTTGTTACTAACAATGATTTTACGGCAGTGCTAAATAATATACGTACTGAGATCAGAAACCACCCCTATTATGTGAAGCCAAACGGTCAGCAGGGCGAAAGTTCATTCAGCTATATATTCTGTTTAAAACAAGATCGGGATAAACAAGTCGAACTGGAAGTCATGGCATTTCACTTTCACAAAAATTGAATTAGTGTTTCTGCTAAATAGCCTAATGCATTGGTAATTTTTTTATCAGTGTTGGCTTTTATGTCCCAAGCAAGACCCAATCAATAATTTAACTGTGATTGTACGCTCCATGCGCATTTCAGGCTACTCGGTAGAGCGATAGCTAAAAAATAGCTTGCGGTGATGGTTACTCTGACCAAATAAAGCCTTTCAGACTTTAGCGCCCAGTGTTTAATCGAATCCTATTGATAAAAGTCAACAGTTGTTGACGCGAAATGACGGGTATAGCCGGGCTGACGCCTGTAATGATAGTGGCAGCATTTTGAGCGATAGTCTCTCGTAAAGTCGCAGGATCATTCGCAGCCATATTGTTTTCTATTAGCCAGTTACTTAATATCCATACCAGCACACGGTCCGACACTCCTAGGTCAATCAAGGCAATTTGCAAATTTGTTCTGACCCCAAACGATAAATAATTAGTCCATTCTGTAACTACATAAGAGGTGGAAAGATCCTATGCTGTCCTACGTTCTTCAATGTACCTAATGATGCTGTTTGCATGCGTTTGAAACTCGTATTCCAGGAACTTCATAAACTGAAGCGCAACAGTTACATTGGTTTCCAGAATATCAGCAATTTCCAGATACCAATGTCCGTTTAGCCAGGCTTGGATAACTTTAATGAGTTGCGCTCTTGTATAGCCTATGGAAAAGAATCTCTTAACCTCATTGACCCGTAATAAATTATCGATCAAAAATTCCAGCCATTCATTATCCACCGGATTGTCTAGGGTTTCCAAAAGCGGGAGATCAAAAGTGATTTCGGCGACATATTCATCATAAAGACGCAGCGGTATGCCTGTAGTTTTAATGCTTTGAATTTTATTATCGCGTGCAGCGGTTCGGATCTTATCTAATCGCAGATCAAAAATAGTTTCCAGTCGCTGCCTGCGCTCTGGTGTGCTTTGAAAGTAGGTGAATGTATTTTGGGTTAGCGTCCTTATTTCGGCTTCCAACTGGTCAATATCAATGTCTTCAGCCAGTAAATGGATGATCGCATTATCGATAATATCTGACTGCTCAAGTAGGTCCAGCAGTTCATTGGTCAGCTGAGACCCTTGCCGCAAGATATAGTCGTCGATAGCCTCAACTACATAAAATAAAAATCCATTTGCAGGTTCGAGTCCCCTATTATTGATGATGTCTAAAAATATATTGAACTCGCCCGGCGTTATCACAATAATCGTTCCTTTTGTTTCCTTTCCTGCGCGGCCAGCCCTGCCGATCAGATTTTTAAGATCCCGGTACGGCAGGACTTGCATAATTTTTCCATTGAATCTTTTGGCAGTTTTAATAACAAGTGTTTTAATGGGAAGATTCACCCCCTCAGACAACGTAGTCGTGCAGATCAGCAATTTGATCTTTTCTTCTCGCACATAACTTTCGATCAATTCCCGAATAAATTGTGGAAGGTCGCCATGATGAAAAAGAAAGCCATGCCGAATGCTTTGAGTCAGCAGGTAATCGATCCCAAATACATGCTCAAAATATTCCAGTAGGTTTGCCTGCGCAATTTGATCAGCATAATCGGCTGGATCAGGTAAATTGAATTTAGCTTGATTGATCACCTCTGCGGCAAGACCAGCAACCCCTTGGCTATCATCTTTGGTTGGTGAAAATATAGCGACAGCACCTGAGTTTAGGGACTTTAGCGCCGCTGAAACTGCCTTTGCTTTATACGAACCCGGCGTATAGGTATTCGTTTCACCAACAAAATCGTCTTTGGTCAAAAAGTTTTCGACAGTGTAATTTCGTGGGATATTTTGATCCGGGTTAACTTGCAAGTCAAATTCTCTGGGAGAACGTTGGTTCAGGAATGCGAGTTCTATTTCCGTCGGCCGGTAATTGGATATAGCTACATCTTCCTGCCGACCCCCAAGCCATAAATTTATCTGCTCTATATTAGGTACTATGGCAGATAAAAATAAAAAACGCTTCGGGTGGTCGACTGATCTTTTTAGCCGGGACAACAAGAGTTCATAACTAATGCCGCGCGTGTTATTGTCGATCAGATGGCCTTCGTCACATACGATTAGATCAAATTCATCGAGTATGCCCGGTTCGCTGGTTTCAATAGCCATAAATTTTTCTGGGGTCGAAATCAGCACTGAGGCTGATTCAATGCTGATCCGGTCAAAATCGGTAACGACGTTGCCGCCGTAAATGGTTTTTACACTGATATTTAATTTTGCGCTGAGGTTTCTGCCCAAATTATTACGCAGCTCTGATGCCAGGGCACGGAATGGTGCCAGATAGAGGATCTTTACCGAGGGATTTTTCCGCAACTCATTATAGATCACTAGTTCAGAAATAGCAGTCTTCCCTGAACTGGTTGGCGTCTGCAAACTGAAGGCACGCTCAAAAGTCAGCAACCCAGCTGCGATCCCGGCTTTTTGCGAAGGGAAGAAGCTCCAAACAGCCGGGAATTTGCCAATATTGAAACGGATATAGGGCCGCCAATCCGCTGGTTCTGCGTACGGCAGCAGATCGATCCATATATTATTATTGCTAAATTTTTTGATCACGCTCCTGGAAAAAAATGCCAAGACGAAATGCCTGCTGTCAATTTCCGGTGAACCAATCATTGTTTCGATCAACTCGCCCAACGCTAATAATTCCGATGCGTCACCATTACGCAGAAAATTGAAGATCCTGTTAAAATAAGGATTATTATTAGCCTGCGCCCGGTTGTTGTTTCGCGAAAGGAAGTAAAATAGAAATTTTTCGAGTGCGCCGTCAAAATCATTCTCTGAAAATTGCCTTAACAATAAAATTGCCGTAGCAGAAAAATCCGATAAATAATAAAGCGCAGCCACATAAAGCATATTTCGCCGGTAGTTGATGCCTTGAAAGCGATCCCTTTTAATCTCAAGAGAATAAATCTCCAGTCCTTTGGCCAGCGCCAGTAGGTCGCGTTTGTTTTCGCTGGTTTCCTCCTGAAAATAACTGGCTAGTGCCTCCTGAAGTTGGGAAAGCAGGGATATATAAAAATCTGTAGAACGCGCCAGAAACAGTCTGCGCTGTACTTGGGTGTCAGCAACGCGATAATCAATGTGGGATTGCCAAGATTCTGAATCGGCGATCCATTCAGTCAGTTCCCGGTAGATCATGTCGCTAGGATATTAGCATAAGTCTCTTGATAGCCATCCTGAAGCTGCGTGAATCTTATCAAGATAACTTCGAAACTGTCCAGAATTGACAGAGGCCATTGGGTTATTTGCGCGATATGGTGGTCGCCGTATTGGTCATCCACCAGCGCCAGTGCTTTAAAATGTTTTAAATA